>UMBU01049225.1_pt1 | contig 125880 bp, 102 predicted proteins | sample 1964051 | NCBI WGS metagenome assembly UMBU01 (sample SAMEA4835949, study PRJEB28245) | human gut metagenome | biome: gut microbiome; material: fecal sample | place: Denmark | collected 2008
GCAGAGGCATTATTCAAGGAATTACTTAATATCCCCGAAGGCTATTCGGTACTGTTCCTGGGTGGAGGTGCTAGTATGGAGTTCTGCATGGTTCCTTATAACTTCCTGGAAAAAAAGGCTGCTTATCTGAACACAGGTGTGTGGGCTAAAAAAGCGATGAAAGAAGCTAAAGGATTTGGTGAAGTTGTAGAAGTTGCTTCCTCTGCTGAAGCTACATATACTTATATCCCCAAAGATTATACAATCCCGGCAGATGCAGATTATTTCCACATTACTACTAACAACACCATTTACGGTACGGAATTAAAGAAAGATCTTGATTCTCCGGTTCCTATGGTTGCCGATATGTCTTCTGACATTTTCTCACGTCCGATCGACGTTTCCAAATATATCTGTATTTATGGTGGTGCACAGAAGAATCTGGCTCCTGCCGGTGTGACATTCGTAATTGTGAAGAATGACGCTGTGGGCAAGGTTTCCCGCTACATCCCGACAATGTTGAATTATCAGACTCACATTGATGGTGGTTCTATGTTCAATACTCCTCCTGTTGTGCCTATCTACGCTGCATTGCTGACTTTGCGCTGGATCAAAGCACAGGGTGGTGTGAAAGAAATGGAACGTCGTGCTATCGAAAAAGCTGATATGTTGTATGCAGAAATCGACCGTAATAAAATGTTCGTGGGTACTGCCGCTAAGGAAGACCGTTCACGCATGAACATCTGTTTCGTAATGGCTCCCGAATACAAAGACCTCGAAGCCGACTTCTTGAAGTTTGCTACTGAAAAAGGTATGGTAGGTATCAAGGGACACCGTTCGGTAGGCGGTTTCCGTGCATCTTGCTATAACGCTATGCCGAAAGAAAGCGTGCAGGCATTGATCGATTGTATGCAGGAATTTGAGAAACTTCATTAATATAATTATTTTCACCACAGATTACACGGATTGGCACAGATTTCTAAGGTTCTATAATCTGTGGAAATCTGCGTAATCTGTGGTGAGCCTTTATAAATAGAATCAGAATATGAAAGTACTTGTAGCTACTGAGAAACCGTTTGCTAAAGTTGCAGTAGACGGTATTCGTAAAGAAATAGAAGCAGCCGGATACGAGCTTGCTTTACTTGAGAAATATACAGATAAAGCCCAGTTGCTGGATGCAGTGAAAGATGTTAATGCCATCATTATCCGTAGTGATATTGTTGATGCAGAGGTGCTTGATGCTGCTAAAGAATTGAAAATCGTAGTTCGTGCTGGTGCAGGATATGACAATGTGGACCTGGCCGCTGCCACTGCCCACAATGTATGTGTGATGAACACTCCGGGACAGAACTCGAATGCTGTTGCCGAACTGGCTTTGGGTATGATGGTATATGCTGTCCGCAACTTCTACAACGGTACTTCCGGTACAGAATTGATGGGTAAGAAACTAGGTATTCATGCTTATGGAAACGTAGGTCGTAACGTAGCCCGCGTTGCCAAAGGTTTTGGAATGGAAGTGTATGCTTACGATGCATTCTGCCCGAAAGAAGTAATCGAGAAAGACGGTGTGAAAGCGTTGGATTCTGCAGAAGAACTCTATAAGACTTGCCAAGTAGTGTCATTGCATATCCCTGCAACTGCCGAAACGAAGAATTCTATCAATTATGCTTTGTTGAAGGACATGCCGAAAGGTGCGATGTTGGTCAATACTGCCCGTAAGGAAGTTATCAATGAGGCTGAGCTGATTAAATTGATGGAAGAACGTGCTGACTTCAAATATATCACAGATATTATGCCTGCCGCTAATGCGGAATTTGCAGAGAAGTTTGCCGGACGTTATTTCTCTACTCCGAAGAAGATGGGAGCGCAGACGGCCGAAGCCAATATCAATGCCGGTATTGCTGCCGCTAAACAGATTGTAGGCTTCCTGAAAGATGGTTGCGAGAAATTTAGAGTAAACAAATAAGATTCTGAATAAGTCTACCGGATTTTTCAGGGTAACTATGGTAGTATCTGAATAAAAACAATCCGTTGCAGAATGTCTTTTTTAGAAATAAGTAGTATATTTGAGCCACAGATTTTAAATAAGTCTGTGGCTTTAATTTTTTACATCTAAAATACTAATATCATGGCAATAATTAAACCTTTTAAGGGCATTCGTCCTCCGCAAGACCTGGTAGAGCAGGTCGCTTCACGTCCTTACGACGTATTGAACTCCGAAGAAGCCCGCGTAGAAGCGGAAGGTAACGAAAAGTCTCTTTATCATATCATTAAACCGGAGATTGATTTCCCGGTAGGTACAGACGAGCATGATGAGCGTGTGTATGCCAAAGCTGCCGAGAATTTCCAACTGTTCCAGGATAAAGGCTGGTTGGTGCAGGATGGCAAGGAAAACTATTATATTTATGCCCAGACCATGAACGGGAAAACCCAATATGGATTGGTGGTCGGTGCATACGTTCCCGATTATATGAATGGTATTATCAAAAAACATGAGCTTACCCGTCGTGACAAGGAAGAGGATCGTATGAAACATGTACGTGTGAATAATGCCAACATCGAGCCTGTTTTCTTTGCTTATCCTGATAATGACAAGTTGGACGCAATCATCAAGAAGTATACGGTAGAAAAACCTGTCTACGACTTCATCGCTCCGGGTGACGGCTTCGGTCATACTTTCTGGATTGTTGACCGGGAGGAAGACATTGCCCGTATTACCGAAGAATTTGCTAAAATGCCGGCTCTTTATATTGCCGACGGCCATCATCGTTCCGCCGCCGCCGCATTGGTAGGTGCAGAAAAGGCGAAACAGAATCCGAACCATCGTGGCGACGAAGAGTACAACTACTTTATGGCTGTCTGTTTCCCTGCCAACCAACTGACCATTATCGATTATAATCGTGTAGTGAAAGATCTTAACGGGTTGACTCCCGGACAATTCCTTGATGCGTTAGGCAAAAACTTTATCGTAGAAGAAAAAGGGACAGATATCTACAAGCCTTCCGGTTTGCACAACTTCTCTCTTTATCTGGATAGCAAATGGTACAGCTTGACAGCTAAAGCAGGCACATATAATGACAATGATCCTATCGGTGTGTTGGACGTTACTATCTCTTCCAATTTGATTTTAGATGAAATTTTGGGAATCAAGGATTTACGCTCGGATAAACGCATCGACTTTGTGGGGGGTATCCGTGGCTTGGGAGAGCTCAAGAAGCGTGTGGATAGCGGTGAAATGAAAGTGGCTTTAGCGCTTTATCCCGTATCCATGAAACAGTTGATGGATATTGCCGATACTGGTAATATCATGCCGCCGAAAACCACTTGGTTTGAACCCAAACTCCGTTCGGGACTTGTGATTCATAAGTTGGATTAATAACTGTCATCTTATAACAAGAGCTGATATCTTATAAAATTGAGCGGTCGATCTGTTGCAATCATACGGTTAATTGCGTCAGAACGACCGCTTGTTTCCATGAAAAAGAGCGGTTGTTTATAGCGAAACGACTGCTCCTTTGTGCCACATCAACCGTATATTTGTGGCAAACGTATCATTTAATATTTCCAAACGACAGATGGTATTTTCCGTGTAAAGCCGTATCTTTGCAACATGACTGCTGAAGATACTTATAAAACCATCTCCGAACCCTCTGAAGGTATTTATACGGAAAAGCGAAGCAAGTTTATCGCTATCGCTCTTCCTGTGCGTAGCCTCGATGAAATAAAGGCGCATCTTGAAACGTATCAGAAGAAATACTATGATGCGCGCCATGTGTGTTATGCCTATATGCTCGGAGCGGCACGCAAGGATTTTCGGGCCAATGATAACGGAGAGCCTTCGGGCACTGCAGGAAAACCGATTCTCGGACAAATCAATTCGAACGAGTTGACAGATATATTGATCATTGTAGTCCGTTATTTCGGTGGAATCAAGTTGGGCACAAGCGGATTGATTGTAGCTTACAAGGCTGCTGCTGCCGAAGCCATTGCTGCCGCTACAATCATAGAAAAAACAGTGGACGAGGAAGTGACTGTTATGTTTGAGTATCCTTTTATGAATGATATAATGCGTATCGTGAAGGAAGAAGAACCGGAAATACTCAATCAGTCGTATGATATGGATTGCAGTATGACATTGCGCATTCGTCGTTCGATGATGGCGAAACTGCGTGCCCGGCTGGAAAAGGTAGAAACGGCTCGGATTTTGGATGAAGAAGAAAATCATTGAATGGAAAAGTGCCAATTAATATACTGAAAGTAAAATAGGAGAGAAAGAGAAATTGAACCGGATGAGAAAGAAATATTACATGATATCGAGGTTACTTTTGGTTTTTCTTGTGTGGAACGGTGTACAAGCCTATGCACAGGAAGCTCAAAAGTTTGCTCCCAACAACATACCTGTTCCTTGGTATTCGCAGAAAATAGCGGGATATCCTTATTCGCATTGTTCTCTGGCTTCCTCGTTAATGGTCTTTGATTATTTTAAAGGGATGACGGCTGATACGCAACGCACAGCTCAGGATGCAGAACAGAAACTGATTGAATATCAGCGGAATTACTTTCTGAAAAAGCGCGCTCCTTTCCGTCATCGCACTTCGATAGGGCAAGGAGGATACTATTCTTTTGAAATTGATTCTTTGGCACGCTATTATGAAAACATGATAAGTGCCGAACATTTCCAGCAGAAAGATTATCGGATATTGAAAGATTATATCGATCGTGGTATACCTGTGCTTGTGAATGTGAGATATACAGGTGCGGTTCGTGGTTTGCGTCCCGGTCCGAGAGGACATTGGATGGTACTTCGCGGTATTGATGACAAATATGTGTGGGTGAATGATCCCGGACGTTCACCGGAGATGCGGAGCAAAGGGGAAAACATCTGTTACCCTATTAAGAAACAGCCGGGCAATCCTTCTTATTTTGATGGTTGCTGGACGGGACGATTTATCGTAGTCACTCCCGGAGAATGGATACGGAACTCCCTGTTTGCACAAGTCGGCAAGATCCCTCCGTTGGAAGAGGTGACCCATATCCTTCCTCCGGTTGTGCCGCCTGCAATTTTGCCGCAGGTTATCAATCAGTAGGAGTTGCTTATGGCCTATATATATATAAGGAAGATAGCAGTCGCAGAGATAGGATAAAATTAGATTAAGATAAAAACAGTTGTAGCAAAATAAAGAAAAAATATATGGCATTCGAAGCAACTAAAAAAGAATGGTGTGAACTTTATACTTTCTTCCGTTTGTTGGCGGACGGGAGAGTAGCGTTAGGCACGGCGGAAGCAAAGGCAGGAGATATATTCTGGCCTGTTGCAATGATTCAGAGGGAAGAGCATGATGGGACACGTCGGTATTATATTGAGGAAGAGACGATTCGCATCGAAGGGGAAACAGGAGTTAAAACTATGCTTCGTGAAGATTTCGGTATCGTAGCGGACTTGATACTGAAAGCGGTTAAATCCTCTTCGGAAAACGATGTGACCTCTCCGGATGGAGTAGAGGAGTTTCTGGATGAAGCGGCTACCTTCGACTTGGAGGCAAAAACGGAGGATCGCACCGATTTCTCCATTGCATTCTGGCATTCGGAAGCGCCTTTGAGAGGATTTAATGTCCGTTCGCGGTTGAGTGCCATGAATCCATTGTTGGATGGAGGGCGTGCGGCGAATCTTAAGCTGGAGCAGACCGGGATTAAATTTGCTACTCCGACAGTAAACAAGATCAATGCTTTGCCGGAGAACCCTAATGAAGTTGCCGAGCGTATGATGATGATCGAACGTTTGGGAGGAGTGCTTAAATATTCGGATGTGGCCGACCGTGTATTTCGTAGCAATCTTTTGATGATTGATTTGCATTTCCCGCGTGTACTGACAGAGATGGTTCGTATAATGCACCTTGACGGCATATCACGTGTGAGTGAGTTGACGGAGGTTATCAAACAGATGAATCCGCTGAAGATCAAGGATGAACTGATAAACAAGCATAAGTTCTATGAATTTAAAATAAAGCAATTTCTGATGGCATTGGCATTGGGAATGCGTCCTGCAAAGATTTATACCGGGCTGGATTCGGCAGTGGAGGGTATTCTGCTGGTAGATGGTAATGGAGATGTGCTTTGCTACCATAAATCCGAGAAACAAGTGATGGAAGATTTCTTGTTTCTGAATACTCGTTTCGAAAAAGGATCTTTGGAGAAGGATAAATACGGATTTTTGGAGAGGGAGAATGGAGTCTATTATTTCAAACTAAACGCAAAGATCGGATTGGTCAAACGGTAGAAAAAAGTATAAAGTATTGAGACTGTCAAACTAATAATGATGATATACTTATATAAAACACTTGTGCGCCCATGAAAACAAATGAAATTTTAGAAAACATCAAGGCGCGCCGTAGCGTGCGTGCTTATACGGAGCAACAAGTTCCGGAAGAAGATTTGCAGGCAATCCTGGAGGCTGCAACGTATGCTCCGAGTGGAATGCATTTGGAGACATGGCATTTCACTGCTATTCAGAATGTCAGTAAACTGGCAGAACTAAATGAATGCATAAAAGGAGCTTTTGCTAAAAGTGATGATGTCCGTTTGCAGGAACGTGCCCGCAATAAGGCTTATTGCTGTTACTATCATGCTCCGACTTTGGTAATCGTTTCTAACGAACCTACTCAATGGTGGGCGGGTATGGATTGCGCTTGTGCAATAGAGAATATGTTTTTGGCTGCACAGTCTTTAGGTATCGGCTCTTGTTGGATCAATCAGTTAGGTACGACTTGTGATGATCCCGAAGTACGTGAATTTATCACTGCATTGGGAGTACCGGTTAGTCATAAAGTATACGGCTGTGTTGCGTTAGGATATGGCGATCCGAAGATTCCAATGAAAGAGAAGAAGGTAAAAGCGGATACTGTAACTATTGTTAAGTAGAAATCATACTTTCAGATTTACACTTGGACTTATCTTCTATGTTACGAGGCATAAGCCTTGGGGAAACCAATGTTTCTCCAAGGCTTCAGTTTGTTTGCCCCCTTGGCTTATAGAAATAAGCCCACGCCTCAAGGAATGTGAGCCCCGGGCTTACTCAAAGGTACCATAGCGAGTGGGTAGCAACTTACGGTCTCCCAATGTGTTGTCTACACGTGCTACATTTACCCAGAATTTATTATCGCGTACACTCTCTATCGGATAAGCTGCCTTCTCACGTGTGTAGGAATGCTCCCAACGGTCATTCACAACCTCGTATTCCGGATGCGGCGCGTTAGCCAATACATTATCGTTCTTGTCCGCTTCGCCATTCTTCACTTCCTGAATCTCTTTCCAGATATTCAGCATGACAGCTACGAAGTTATCCAATTCCGCCAAACTCTCGCTTTCCGTAGGTTCAATCATCAATGTGCCGTGAACAGGGAATGAGAGGGTAGGGGCATGATAACCGTAGTCCATCAAACGCTTGGCGATGTCATTTTCGGAGATACCGGTCTCTTCGTACACTTTGCGGCATTCCAGAATCATCTCATGGCCAACAAAACCATTTGCTCCACGATAGACAATGCCGTATGTGTCTTTCAGACAGGCAGCCAGATAGTTGGCGTTCAAGATCGCTATTTTAGTAGCCTGGGTGAGTCCTTCCGTACCCATCATCCGGATATATCCGTATGTAATGGGGAGAATACCCGCACTACCGAACGGAGCGGACGATACCTGATTCTGTGTATTGCCGAAGATACCGTGTCCGGGCAGGAAAGGAACCAGATGTTCTGCTACACAGATAGGGCCTACTCCCGGACCTCCGCCACCGTGTGGCGAGGCGAATGTCTTATGAAGATTCAAGTGGCAGACATCCGCGCCGATGAATCCCGGATTGGTCAATCCCACTTGCGCGTTCATATTGGCTCCATCCATATATACTTGCGCTCCGCAAGCATGGATAATGTCGCAGATCTCTTTTATTTCCGTTTCAAATATACCGTGGGTGGAGGGATAAGTGATCATCAGCGCAGCCAATTCCTCCTTGTTCTCTTCGGCTTTGGTACGTAAGTCATCCATCTTCACATTTCCGTGCTCGTCGCACGCGCAGGTGATTGTTGTAAATCCCGCTTGGATAGCCGATGCAGGATTCGTTCCATGAGCCGATGCGGGTATCAATATCTTGTTCCGGTGTCCTTGACCTATACTTTCCAGATAGGCACGAATAACGCGAAGGCCCGTATATTCTCCCGCAGCCCCCGAATTCGGTTGTAGGCTGACGCCGGCGAAGCCGGTAATAATCTTCAAGTCGTCACTCAAATTCCTTATAAGTTCACGATACCCTTCCGCCTGGTCTTCCGGAACTAACGGATGCATTCCCATAAACTCGGAACGGCTTAAAGGTAACATTTCTGCGGCTGCATTCAGCTTCATGGTGCATGATCCGAGAGAGATCATGGATTGTGCCAATGAGATATCCTTTCGATCCAAGCGTTTGATATAACGCATCATTTCCGTTTCCGTATGATATTTGCTGAACACTTCATGGGTAAGGAAAGGAGTCGTACGTTTCAAGGCTTTGCTGATCGTACTTCTTTCCGGGATGTCGTCTACCTTCTGATAGTCCTTTCCGGAGGCAATGGCGAAAATGGAAAGCAGCACATTAACGGCTGCAATATCCGTTGTTTCGTCAATACTGAAACCTACGTCTCCGTTCTCGTAATACCTCAGATTAACTTCCTTGCTAAGGGCAATCGTGCGAATCTGTTGTGCGGAAACGTGTTCGGGCAGTTCAAAACGCAGTGTGTCGAAATATTGCGCATTTACTTGCGTGTAACCGAATTTCTTCAGTTGCTTGTCGAGAAACACTGTGATACTGTGGATGCGGGAGGCAATGGTCGAAATCCCTTCCTGTCCGTGGTAGACTGCATAGAAGCCTGCCATTGTGGCCAGCAGAGCCTGTGCCGTGCATATGTTTGAGGTCGCTTTTTCACGTTTGATGTGCTGTTCGCGAGTCTGCAATGCCATCCGGTAACAGAGTTTTCCATATTTATCTTTAGACCATCCGATGATTCGTCCCGGCATATTCCGCTTATACTCATCCCGTGTGGCGAAGTAGGCTGCAGACGGACCGCCATAGAACATGGGCGTACCTAAACGTTGCGTCGTTCCAAACACGATGTCCGCTCCCCATTCTCCCGGAGGAGTCAGCAGGGCAAGGCTTAGGATATCGGCAGCAACAGCCACTTTGCATTCTGCCGTATGCGCTTTCTCTGTGAATGCGGCATAGTCTTCCACATTTCCGTTGGAATTGGGATATTGCAAGAGGCAGGCGAATATTTCCGGTGAAGGTTCGAACTCTTTATATTTGCCGACACGCAGTTCGATACCTTGAGGAACGGCACGTGTTGTCATGACAGCCAATGTCTGCGGGAAAATATTTTCGTCCACGAAGACTACATTGGCGCCGGACTTTTGTTGTGCGCGTGAGCGGAGGGCATACATCATACTTACGGCTTCGGCGGCGGCAGTACCTTCGTCGAGCAATGAGCAGTTGGCTAGCGGCATGGCGGTGAGGTCACATACGGCAGTCTGAAAGTTCATCAGTGCTTCCAGACGTCCCTGTGATACTTCCGTCTGATAAGGAGTATAAGAGGTGTACCACACCGGATTCTCGAATACATTCCGTTGAATGACGGCGGGAGTAATCGTATTATACCAACCCAATCCAATATAGGTCGTATAAAGTTTGTTTTTACCAGCCAATGTGGCTATGTGTTTTCCAAATTCGTATTCCGTCAACGGACTAGTCAATGCAAGCGGCTCTTTCAGTCGGATATTGGCAGGAATTGTTTTGTCAATAAGTTCGTCTAATGATTCTACGCCAATCTTGCGAAGCATTACGGCTGTGTCTTGTTCATTGATGCCGATGTGACGGCTAGCTAACAAATCGGTTTTCATAATTTGTGGGGGATTATATTTTATCTAAAAAAAGGGTTTTCTGCTTTTTCCATTCCGATGGTCGTAGGAGCACCGTGTCCCGGATATACGACGGTTTCGTTAGGGAGTACGAACAGACGGCTGCAAATGTGCTCTATCAGTTCGTCGAAATTGCCTCCTGTAAGGTCTGCACGTCCGATACTGCCTTGAAACAGGACATCACCGGAAAACATACAGTTCTCTTCTTTGCAATAGTACACCAGACTGCCGGGAGAATGGCCGGGCACATGGATTGCTTCCAGTTGGGTATGTCCGAAGGTGATAATATCTCCATCATGCAAGTATTTGCCCAATGGCACAGGGGCTTCCTGCAACTGAAAACCGAACATCCTACTTTGCTTCGGTGCTTCGTCGATCCAATATTCATCCGCTTTGTTTGCTTCTGCCGACAGACCGAACTCTTTGAGCATGAACGGGTTTCCGAAAATGTGATCCAAGTGTAGATGAGTATTCAGCAGATGTTTCACGTTCAGTTCATTTGATAGAATGAATTTTTTTAGTACCTGCTTTTCTTCTTCGTAGAAGCAGCCCGGATCGATTACAACCGCTTCCTTTGTTTCATCCCATAAAACATAACAGTTTACGGGAAACATATTAAACTCAAATCTCTTTATTTTCATGGTTCTCTATGATTTATCTTATATATCAAGCATATAGTTTCTAAATCGGAACATATACCACTTTTTTGGTTTCAAAGAACTCTTCCTTAAAATTGTCACTTAGGTTGTGAATGACCGTCTTATGTTTGAAAGGCATTGTTTCGTGTTCCAGCTCACCGCCTTTAAGGCAGATCAATCCGTTTGGCAACGCATTCTGCTGTTTGGAAGAAATGTTTTTCTTGATAATCTTTATCAGATCCGCCAGAGGCATGACTGCACGGCTGACAACGAAATCGAACATTCTCTTCTCTTCTTCGGCACGGGCATGGCGGAAAGTGACATTTTTCAATCCGATGGCATTCGCCACTTCAGTGGCTACGCGCACTTTCTTACCGATACTGTCGACCAGATGAAATTGGGTTTCCGGAAATAATATTGCTAAAGGAATGCCCGGAAAACCTCCGCCCGTACCTAAATCCATGACACTGGTGCCGGGACGGAATTGAATTACTTTTGCAATGCCTAACGAATGGAGCACATGATGTTCATATAAATTCTCGATATCCTTACGTGAGATAACGTTGATTTTTGAATTCCAATCGATGTAGAGGTCATATAGAGCTGCAAATTGTTTACGCTGCTCTTCTGTCAGATCAGGAAAATATTTCAGTATGATTTCCACTGCTGTTTCGTTTTTTATGAAGTTTAATCTTTTAGTTCTCCCAGAATCGGGTTACTGCCTAATAAATGCTCCATCATCGGGAACGGCACGGTCACTTTCACAGGACCCATAGCGTATGGAGTGATATCATAGACATTGTAATAGAAAGTTATCCCTTCTTTGCTTAAATAGAAATTTTCGGTTGGAGTGATGTCTCCGGTAGAAGCATAGCCCATATCTTCCAATGCTTCGTGAGTCGTCACTTTATTATCAGCCATGAGCTGGTTCCATATTAAGTCGGTCAGCGCATCTTTATATTCTCCTACGAAGATGTCATCGAGACGGAGCGGGCGCATCAGTGTGAGGTCCATATTCAGATAGGTAGTCATGTAAATGCCGTGTGCGCCTCCGGTATATTCGTTATAGTCGATGCGATATACAAGCAAGTCCTTTTCATATAGTTGTACATGGCTTTCTATACCTTTATAATATGAATACCAGGCACCGATGGAGGATTCGTCCTCTTTGTCTTTTTCGTCTTCGGCATACATCGGTTCCAGATCACGGCGATACTCGTTGACATAATTCTCTGTATATTGCTTTATAACCTCCTCCGGCTTTTCTCCGATATACTTGTCGCCGAAACAAGCGGATATGAAATAGGCATTCAGACTGTCTTTCAGCATATCATCCGTTGACTTGTCGGAATAGGTGAAATTGATGATGATGTTACATGCCGGTTTGGCTGTATCATTAAAGAGGTGTGCCGTCTCATTTACCCGGATACTGTCGAACTGTAACGCACCTGTGTTTTTGTTCACCTTGTCATGACAAGAAAAGAAAAAGCCGCTTACCGAAAGTATAATAGCAAGCAAACTGACATATTGTTTTTTCATACTCGTTTTTTCTATAAATTCTACATTTGTTCTATCATTCACTATTGACAAATATAGATGAAATTCATGAATCGGACGAATAAAAACAGAAAAATATTCAGGTATTCGCTCTTTCGGTAAGCTGCTTTTCTTGTAGAGTGCGGAAATGAGGCTTAGTGGTTGCAGACTTTACTTATGTCTACTGTAAACCCATTTTCTACCGGCATGAATTTTCCTTTCTTCTTCAGAAATTCGATGAGGGTATCCACATCCATATCTTCTGCCGAACAGGCATAGAAATGTTGTTGTTCACCGAACTGTTGAATGATTGCTTCCCGTAATGATGCTTCCGAGTAGCTATTGCCTTCCATCATGTGGAGGACTTCATGAGCATGTAATTGTTCCATAATCTTTTTTTTCTGCAAAGATAAGGCAGAGATTGCCCGGAGTTTGTAACATATGTGACAATGTTATATTAATATTCATTGAAAATTGAAAATAACCATTTCGCCATGTGTCCCTATTCTGAAAGGTGGTCCCCATAGAGACAGTCCGGAAGATACATATATATGCGTGTTTCCCCATTGGCGATAACCGTGGCTTTGCTCGAATATATAATCAGTCACCCAATTGATAGGCCATATTTGTCCGTGGTGTGTATGCCCGCTGAATTGCAAGTCGATGCCGGCAGCTTCCGTTTCTTTCAGGTTAAAAGGTTGATGATCCAATAATATGGTAGGTTTGCTCTGATCGACACCTGCCATTAACTCTTGCAGGGAACGACGCTTGCGGTTATGACGGTCGTCACGTCCTATCAGTTGTATGCCGTTAGGAAGTGTAACTACCGAATCGCGCAATAACTGTATAGGAGTGTGTTTTATATATCGGATACTTTCATCAATACCACTGATGTATTCGTGATTGCCGGGCACCATGTAGATGCCCATAGGAGCTTTCAAGTCAGCCAGTTCTTCCGCCATATTCTCTGTATAAAGAGGTACGACACTGCTGTCAATCAAGTCACCACTAATCAGTATAAGGTCAGGACGTTGCGCATTGATCATTTCCACATATCCTTTTAATGCTGCTTTCCCTGTACCGTTTCCCAAATGAACATCACTGATAGCGACGATTTTAATTGCTTGGGTAGTATCTTTATATTGTTTCCCGGTTAAAATGCTGACTACATTGGTTTCCGGATGGTGATAGTTGTAGACTCCATATCCCAACAATGCCAATGTGAATAGCAGGGATAAATGAAATCTATATTTACAAACGACTTTAAATAATCTCAAGATGTCAAACACAAGCAGGAGTAAAGCCATGTATAAAGTAAATATCAACCAACTTGTTCCGATGATGTACATTGAATGGGAGATAAATGCAGGCATTGCAAGATTACGAGCCGACATTGTAACGAAAAAGGATAAGGCGCATCCCCAGAATAAAACGGTTAAGAGTATTTTCGCCCCAAGAGATTTAACTTTCAGAGCTTGTCTTGCTCTGATAAATATATAGGCATTGCCTGCCAGATAAAGTGTGACAATAAGGAGTAGATATGTAAGCATAATGTTTACTTGAAAATCAACGAATTTATTCGGGGCAAAGATAGGTCTTATTGTTGAGTAAAAAGAGTTAATTGTGCTGATATGACTCTAAAATACCCAAATAATGACCGAGAGAATCTATTTGTAATGGGGATTGAATCTTAATAACGAAAACATATAGGAAAAGTCTGTTTTTATTTCTATCTTTGCCCCCTGAAATGAAAAGACTAGCCTACATATCCGTACTGTTTCTTTCTCTTCTGATTATCTATTCAGGAGGGGGAGTCTCTATTGTACATTATTGTTGTGCCCGTTGTGAAACGGTGCAGAGCTGTTGTGATACAGGTTGTCCGAAGTGTAAAAAGACTCATACTTGTGATTCAAAAAAAGGTTGTAACGATAAGGGTTGTACAGCTACTATCTATAAGCTCGATTTGATGAAACATACTACTGAACTGACAACATCAGCTTTAGTAGTCGATCTTTTGTGTGAGCATTTTTGCTATCTGTTGACTCCGACTTATGCGGATAAACCGGTAGAATATGATAGTCTGACCTCTCCGCCACCTCTCTGTTCGAGGCAGAAGCTGGCGCTATATTCCACTTATATTATTTAGCCACTATTTCTTTCTTATTTATTCCTTTGCTTTCTATCGAATATGGAAGTAAAGCGAAACTGAATGCAACTAAGTTGCATGAGAAATAAATTAATTTTGTATCTCGAAAGTAACTTTAGAAAGAATGAAATATATGATAATAGGACTGTTCCTGTTATTTGCCGGTAATCTATATGCGCAAGTACGGGGAACAGTGAAAGATAGTACCGGGGAGGCTATTCCGGGTGCAAATGTGTTCTGGATGAATACAGGACAAGGAGTGACAACTAAGGAAGATGGTAGTTTTTCTATTGTAAAACCTTCCAAAAGCCACATGTTAATAATCAGTTTTATTGGTTTCCAGAATGATACCATTCATGTGAGCAGTAAAAATCAGCAGTTGGATATTGTGCTTCGTGATGGAGTGGAATTGAATGAGGTGAATATTGTCACTCGCAAACTGGGAACGATGAAATTACGCAGTAGCGTGATGAATGAAGATATGATAAGCAGTGCTGAATTGAGTAGAGCTGCTTGTTGTAATCTGGGTGAAAGTTTTGTGACCAATCCTTCGGTAGATGTGAGCTATTCTGATGCAGCAACAGGGGCCAAGCAGATTAAATTGTTGGGACTGTCCGGCACTTATGTGCAGATGTTGACGGAAAACATTCCGAATTATCGTGGGGCAGCTTCTCCTTATGGACTAGGTTATGTTCCCGGTCCGTGGATGCAGAGTATACAAGTTTCCAAAGGAACGTCTTCAGTAAAGAATGGTTATGAAGCCATCACCGGACAGATTAACGTGGAATTTAAGAAGCCGCAGTTGCCGGAAGCCGACTGGGTATCTGCCAATCTTTTTGCAAGCACTACCAACCGGTATGAAGCCAATGCAGATGCTACATTAAAAATTTCCAAACGATGGAGTACTTCTTTATTGGCACATTATGAGAATGAGACTAAAGCGCATGATGGCAATGATGACGGATTTGTGGATATTCCTCAAGTAGAGCAGTATAATGTGTGGAACCGATGGGCATATATGGGCGACCATTATGTTTTTCAGGCAGGTATCAAAGCTCTTTCCGAAACACGTACCAGCGGACAGGCCAATCATGGAGGGGCAATGTACTCCGGTGATTTATATAAAGTGGGGATTGATACAGAACGTTATGAATTCTTCACCAAGAATGCTTACATATTTAATAAGGAGAAGAATACGAATCTGGCTTTGATTCTTTCCACCACTTTGCACAATCAGGATGCTACGTATGGACGCAAACTGTATAATGTGGATCAAACCAACGTTTATGCTTCGCTGATGTTTGAAACGGAATTTAATCCGCAGAACAGCTTTTCTGCAGGATTAAGCTTTAATTATGATGCTTACGACCAGCATTATCGTTTGGAGAATAATACGGATAATCCTCTCAAAGCTTTTGAAAAGGAAGCCGTTCCCGGTGCATACGTGCAATATACGTTGAACCTGAATGATAAATGGATGGTGATGGCGGGCTTGCGTGGAGACTACAGTAACGAACATGGTTTCTTTGTGACTCCGCGTGCACATCTTAAATACAATCCGAATGATTATGTGAACTTCCGTCTTTCTGCCGGAAAAGGGTATCGTACCAATCATGTGCTGGCAGAAAACAATTATCTGCTTTCCAGTAGTCGTAAGGTAGAAATAGCTAAGAATCTGGATATGGAAGAAGCATGGAATTATGGTGCCAGTGTATCTACTTATATTCCCATATTCGGCAAAACGCTGAATGTAAATGCAGAATACTATTACACAGATTTCTTGAAACAAGTAATAGTGGATATGGATAGCAACCCTCATGAAGTGGCTTTCTATAATTTGAATGGACGTTCTTACTCGCATGTATTCCAGGTGGAAGCAAGTTATCCTTTCTTCAAAGGATTCACCTTGACAGGAGCTTACCGACTCACGGATGCAAAAACGACTTACAAAGGAGTGCGAATGGAGAAACCTCTAACCAGCAAATACAAAGGCTTGCTCACTGCTTCTTACCAGACTCCGCTGGGGATTTGGCAGTTTGATGCAACACTGCAACTAAATGGTGGAGGTAGGATGCCTGCTCCTTATGAATTGGGAGATGGACAGTTGTCCTGGGAACGTCGTTATGGTAGTTTTGAGCAGTTGAGCTTACAGGTGACACGTTACTTCCGCCGCTGGTCTATCTATGTAGGAGGCGAGAACCTGACCAATTTCAAACAAAAGAATCCGATTGTCGATGCGGCAAATCCTTGGGGAAGCAACTTTGATTCCACTATGATATGGGGACCGGTACACGGGGCAAAAGGATATATCGGAATACGTTTTAATTTAGCTAGGAATAGTGAGTAAAAACTAGGAATAGTGAGTAGTGAAACGATCACATAGAAAATAAAGAATACTAATTTTAAACTGATAGGAAAAATGAAAACAAAAAGATGGATGGCCACTTGCGTGGTGGCTCTTTTGAGTGTAGCAGCTGTATTGGCAAAAGATATTCGTGTAGTTGTATTCAAAGTGTCCCAGATGCATTGTGAGAAATGCGAAAAGAAAGTAAAAGATAATATGCGCTTTGAAAAAGGATTGAAGGATATTGCAACTGAAGTAAAAGCCAGGCTGGTAACTATCACGTATGATGCCGAGAAAACAAATGTAAAGAAGTTACAGGCAGGGTTTAATAAGTTTAAGTATGAAGCTGAATTTGTAAAAGAAACAAAGAAAGGTGATCAAAAGACTGATAAGAAGTAATTGAACAAATACCAGTGTTAGCTTGTTTCTATAAATAAACAATTGTTCTTTCCCGACTCCTTTTAAGGGGTCGGGAAAGGCATAAACTATAATTATATGGGTAACACAATAAAGAAGGCATTTCCTGTACTTAATATGCACTGTGCAGGATGTGCTAATAATGTAGAAAAAACAGTGAAAAAATTGCCGGGAGTTATCGAGGCTTCCGTTAATTTTGCTACCAATACGTTGACCGTTTCTTATGAGAAGGATCAGCTGACTCCCGGAGAAATCCGTGCGGCTGTGCTTGCGGCAGGTTATGATCTGATTGTGGAAGAAGCCCACAAGGAGGAACGCCGGGAAGAGGAGCAGCATAAGCGTTACACTCGTTTGAAGTGGAAAGTGATTGGGGCTTGGATTTTGGTAGTGCCGTTGCTGGTATTTTCCATGATACTGATGCATGTACCCTACTCTAATGAGATTCAGATGGTACTTGCTATCCCTGTCATGGTCTTTTTCGGAGGTGGTTTCTTTACCGGAGCTTGGAAACAGGCTAAACTGGGACGGAGCAATATGGATACACTGGTTGCACTTAGTACTTCCATTGCTTTTCTGTTCAGTCTGTTCAATACGTTCTTCCCCGAATTTTGGTATGACCGTGGATTGGAACCGCACGTTTATTATGAGGCTTCTGCGGTGATTATCGCTTTCGTTCTTACCGGAAAATTGATGGAGGAACGTGCTAAAGGCAATACCTCGACTGCTATTCGCAAGTTGATGGGAATGCAGCCTAAAGTAGCCCGGGTTCTGCGCAATGGAGTGGAAGAGGAGATCTTGATCGAGAACCTCCAGATAGGTGATATGGTTGTTGTACGTCCGGGAGAACAGATACCGGTGGACGGTCAGCTTTCCGAAGGCGATTCCTATGTTGACGAAAGTATGATTAGTGGTGAACCGGTTCCGGTAGAAAAGAAGAAAGGCGATAAAGTCTTGGCAGGAACGATCAACCAGCGTGGCTCGTTTATCATACATGCCACACAGGTAGGTAGTGAAACGGTGCTTGCCCGCATCATTTCCATGGTGCAGGAAGCACAGGGCAGCAAAGCTCCCGTGCAACGTATCGTCGACCGCATTACCGGAATTTTCGTACCTGTCGTATTGGGGATTGCTATCCTGACATTTGTTTTATGGGTTGCCATCGGTGGCAATGAATATATCTCTTATGGCATTCTGTCGGCTGTTTCTGTCCTTGTAATTGCTTGTCCATGTGCTTTGGGACTTGCTACGCCTACTGCATTGATGGTGGGAATAGGCAAAGCTGCCAGCCAGCATATTCTGATTAAAGACGCGGTAGCTTTGGAACAAATGCGTAAAGTGGATGTCGTTGTACTGGATAAAACCGGAACATTGACTGAAGGACACCCTACTGCTACCGGATGGTTATGGGCACAATCGCAGGAACCTCATTTCAAAGATGTGCTTTTAGCTGCAGAAATGAAATCGGAACATCCGCTTGCCGGTGCTATCGTGTCTGCTCTTCAGAACGAGGAGAAGGTAAAACCCGCTGCATTGGACAGCTTCGAGAGTATTACGGGAAAAGGAATCAAGGTCTCTTATGAGGGACATACCTATTGGGTAGGTAGCCATAAGCTCCTAAAAGATTTCAGTGCGACAGTAAATGATGTGATGGCTGAAATGCTGGTTCGCTATGAATCGGATGGCAATGGTATCATCTACTTTGGACGCGAAAATGAATTATTGGCTATCATTGCCGTTTCTGACCCGATAAAGGCTACTTCTGCCGAAGCGGTAAAAGAACTGAAACGTCAAGGTATTGACATCTGTATGTTGACGGGTGACGGGCAGCGGACGGCATTAGCTGTTTCTTCCCGTTTAGGAATCGAACGTTTTGTCGCTGACGCTCTGCCGGATGATAAGGCCGAGTTTGTGCGTGAGCTTCAAATGCAGGGAAAGAAAGTCGCTATGGTAGGAGATGGCATCAACGATTCGCAGGCTCTGGCATTGGCTGACGTGAGCATTGCCATGGGGAAAGGAACTGATATTGCTATGGACGTAGCTATGGTAACTTTGATGACATCGGATTTATTGCTGCTTCCTAAAGCTTTTCAGTTGTCAAAGCAGACGGTCAAATTGATTCATCAGAATCTTTTCTGGGCGTTTATTTATAATTTGATCGGCATTCCTATTGCTGCCGGTATTTTGTTCCCATTGAACGGTTTGTTATTGAATCCGATGTTGGCAAGTGCTGCAATGGCCTTCTCCAGTGTGAGTGTAGTGCTCAATTCATTGAGCTTGGGAAGAAAATGAGTAAGCGACTGTACAAAGAAAACAAATTGTAAGTAAATAATAAACGGTGAATACTTTGCGGATCATGCGCAACTTGTTCACCGTTCATTTTTGGGGATTCTATAATTTTATCCTCTATCGCTCTTCGTAGGAATTATCTGTTCCTGAATTCCAATGGTGTCATTCCTACGTACCGCCTAAAATACTTACCAAAGAATGAGGCGCTGGGGAAATTTAGAGAATAAGCTATCTCTTGGATAGTCATATTAGTTCCTTTCAGTTTCGCCTTGGCGTCCATGACCACAATATACGCAATGGTATCCAGCACACTTTTGCCTGTCACTTGTTTTACGGTTGTACTTAGATGTTGAAGCGATATTCCTAGTTTATCTGCGTAGAATTGTGCACGACGTTCATCTTTATAATTCTCGGTGATGGCTTGAATCAATTCCCGGCAAATTTCCTTTTTACGGTTCGAACTATTGTTTTCACCCGGAAATTTACGATATATCAATCGTATGCTTGTCAAGATAGTCTGAAGAGATAATTCAACCAATTCAGAATCCATTTCAAAGTTTTCATTACAACTGACACGCGATAATAGAGCAAAATAGTCTTTCAGATAGCTGGCTACTTCTTCATTGAGAGGGATTACCGGCTGTTCTATCAGTTTTGGATATTCATTACCGATGTTTTTCATCAGATTGATTCGTCCGGCACAATAGGCGGAAAAACCGGCAAAGCAGAGACATACTTTTTCTGTTTTCTCCCGAAATTGGATGATTGTTCCCGGTAATAATGTTATCAGGTCATTCGGACGGATTTCATAATCAAGCAGATTGATGGAGGCTTTCATCGAGCCTTCAGTGCAGATGGCAACAATACATGCCTGCAACCGACAAGATTGCTTATAGATATTGAGAATGTCTTCCGTAACATTCGTCCATGCTAATACTTCGGTAGGCAAGTCTACCTGTGGGAAGTCCATTTTCATAGTTGCGTTTGTTATATTTACAGTGCAAAAGTACATATTTTCTTTTTATTTCTTACCTTTGTTTTTATGAAAACAACTTTTATCGATTGGAATTTAATACCGTATGCCGAAGCGTGGCAACGGCAGGCGGAGTGGTTTGACGGTGTAGTTCGGGCAAAAGCCCAGAGTGAAGTCTATGAGAACCTCGTTATTATGTGTGAGCATCCACACGTTTATACATTGGGGCGCAGTGGAAAAGAAAATAATATGTTGCTGAGTGATGAGCAGCTAAAGGCGATTGGCGCTACTCTTTATCATATAGATCGGGGAGGGGACATCACTTATCATGGTCTCGGACAGTTGGTGTGTTATCCGATATTGAATTTGGATGAATTTGCATTAGGACTAAAGGAATATGTTCATTTGTTGGAAGAAGCGGTGATACGTGTATGTGCATCTTATGACATTGAAGCGGGGAGGTTGGAGAAAGCTACAGGCGTATGGTTGGAGGGTGATACCCCTCGTGCCCGTAAGATTTGTGCGATAGGAGTAAGGAGCAGTCATTATGTTACAATGCACGGGTTGGCATTGAATGTAAATACGGATTTACGGTATTTCAGTTATATTCACCCTTGCGGGTTTATTGATAAAGGCGTCACTTCTCTTCGTCAGGAATTGAAACGTGAGATACCTATGGACGAAGTGAAGCAGCGCCTTGAAAATGAACTTAGAAAACTACTCCGAATCCCAGTTGCCAAGTCTGGTGCATAAGGCAATCCTTATCGGCCAGTGCATAAGAGAAATCAACGCGCATTGGCCAGAAATTAATTCCACAACCCAGCGTACCATAGTTGCCTATTCCTTTATCATTGTCTCCGAAATGGTATCCTGCGCGGACTACTCCATATTTCAGGAAGTTATATTCGGCTCCTATTCCTGCTTGCAAATGCCGGATTTCGGAAGGAAGAAGATAGTTGAAGTCAAGTGCTACTTGCAAACGATTCTCCATGCTGAATGGAAGGTCGACACTACCTCCCAATCCCAATCGTGCAGGCAATTTCTGACCATCCAGCTTTTTGCCCAGGTTGGCGGCTTGGAAACCGATAGACCAAGAAGCCATTCCATCCAGAAGATCCGTATTCCGATAATAGGTGGCACCAAAGTCAAGAGCGACACTGCTCTTGCTATCTGCTTCCTTTGCTACTTTTTCTTGCAGATATCTGAATGTCAATGACAGTGATAAGTTCTTGGCTACATTCCTGAAGTAGGCAGCTTCCAAATCCCATATACGGGGACGGTAATCCATTATTTTAGGATCCTTGAAGTGGCGGAATCCCAAAGCAAATCCATGAATACCTTCTCTTCCGATCCGATAGAAAAGAGATGCGCTGTGCAGCGCACAGTCCTTGTTGATATCAGCGTATGAATAACTAGCGCCCATTGCTTCCTGTGAAAAAGCGATTGTAGAGGCGTTATGAAAGATAGCTGTGCTACCGTTATCGGTGATAGCTAATCCTGTACCTGCCATACCTGCCGATTGGGCATCCGGAGTAAGTTCCAGAAAGTTGGCATTTGCCATTTCTTGTGCTCCCAGCAAAGCGGGGAATAAGCACGAGGCTAGAAGGAAATGTTTAACTCGTTTCATAATTCGTTATTTTTTTAGTGAGACATTCGGACAACACGTATACCTGTCCACGATTTATTATTGTTAAGCATATGATTGAGGGGATCATCACTGACAACTACTTTTCCCAGTGTAGAGGAAGCATGTAGCAGATGCAGTTTCCCTTTTATATATTGCGCTATCCCAACGTGAGCAATGTCCAGTCCGGGAAGTTTCGTTGTGATGGCGATAATATCTCCGTCCATAATCCAGGATAATCCATTCTCCGGTAATTCGCTTTTCGGCAGCCAATGTACGATTTTCCCGGATAATGCTTTCTCGTATTCGGTCATTCGGGTTACGTTTTCCGGAGAATTGGCTAGCTTTTTATATAGTGTTGGGTGAGCGGACATATAAGAGAGGTTTAATTGAAGAGTTTGTACGCTGTTCTCTACCGTCACATCCGTAAGGAATCCTTGACGGATACCATTCTCGATCCAATCGGAGGTGTAATGCAAACGGGAAGGATATCCGTCGATAATTCCATCTCTGTAGCGTATCTTTTGCAGGTTCTCAGTAAAAGAAGAGCCGAGAGCTTGCGCCAGTGTGTATTCTACAAAAGTGAGGCAATCCACTGCATCGGTCCGGATAACCAACTCTTCTTCTCCATCCCGGTCTAGCGTATTGGCCACATATTTGGTTCCCAAATAAGACTTTCCGATTTGCAGCATCGTTCGAGAGTCCTGCGGAGTGAGCTCCGCAGGCTGTTGTTGGGCAAAAGTCATTACACTTATAAACGATACTATGACGGATAAAAGTCTCCTCATGTTTGCTTATTTAATTTTCATTGAGGCTTTGATGAAATAGAGAATCAGCAGGGCGTATGCTCCTAATGCCAACACTTCCGACCAAGTATTGTTCAGCCATGCTTCGTTCACCAAGTTGATTCCACCGAAGCGCATCGCGGCACTGATAACCCCCATTAACGCACCACCGGCAATGAAACCGGAAGCCAGCAATGTTCCTTTTTCTCCTCTTTCCGTATTGATAGTCGAATCTTTGCTGCGGCTGGTCACAAACCAATTGACAGCTCCGCCTACAACCAACGGCACATTCAGTTCCAATGGAATAAACATACCTAGTGCGAAAGCTAATGCAGGAATCTTGCAAAGAGTCAGAATAATCGCTAAGACAGCACCGATGCCATATAATAACCAAGGTGCGCCTACACCACTCATCAACGGTTCGATAACAGCAGCCATCGCATTTGCCTGTGGAGCAGCTAATGCTCCGCTCGTAAATCCGTATGTCTTATTCAGGATAATCATTACACCGCCTACTGTTGCAGCCGATACAATTGTTCCCAAGAACTTCCAGGTCTCCTGTTTGGCAGGAGTACTTCCCAGCCAATAACCGATTTTCAAGTCGGTAATGAAACCTCCGGCCATTGAAAGCGCAGTACACACCACACCGCCCATCACTAATGCTGCAACCATGCCTGAAGGGCCTTTCAGTCCTACGGCTACCATCACTACAGAAGCCAGAATCAGTGTCATCAATGTCATACCCGATACGGGATTTGTACCGACAATTGCAATCGCATTGGCGGCTACCGTAGTGAACAGGAAAGAAATACCTGCAACTAGAAGAATCGCTACCAATGTGTGTAGCAGATTTCCTTGCATTACATCAAAGTAGAAGAACAGTACGATGAGTATCAAAGTGATGATAGAACCGATTGCAATAATCTTCATCGAGAGATCCCGTTGTGTACGGATAATGTTTTTCTCTACATTACCTTTACCGCCCATCTCTTTGGCAGCCAGCCCAACTGCACTTTTAATGATTCCCCATGAACGGATGATACCAATGACACCTGCCATAGCAATACCGCCGATACCGATGCTCTTAGCGTAATATTTGAATATTTCTTCCGGACTCATCATTCCTACAGTAGATGTAATCTCCGGATTCCATGCATTCAGCACACTGTCTCCCCAAATAGCGGACATTCCCGGAATGATAATCCACCATACAGCCAATGAACCGGCGCAGATGATGGAAGCATATTTTAATCCGACTATATAACCTAATCCCAATACGGCAGCTCCGGTATTTACCTTGAATACCAGTTTGGCTTTTTCCGCCAGCATTTCTCCGGCACTGCACACACGGGTCGTAAAATTCTCATTCCACCAACCGAATGTGGCTACGATAAAGTCATATAGTCCACCAATCATTCCCGCCATCAGCAAGGGTTTGGCTTGGCTTCCGCCTTTTTCTCCGGAGATCAATACCTGCGTGGTAGCTGTCGCTTCAGGAAAAGGGTATTTGCCATGCATATCACTTACGAAATATTTCCGGAAAGGAATCAGGAACAGGATTCCCAATACACCACCCAGCAGGGAACTGATGAACACCTGCATGAAGGTAACCGTCATCTCTGGATATTTTGCCTGAAGGATATAAAGAGCAGGAAGTGTGAAGATCGCTCCGGCCACAATCACTCCGGAACAAGCTCCGATAGACTGGATAATAACATTTTCTCCTAACGCATTTTTTCTTTTGGCAGCTCCGGAGACTCCTACAGCAATAATGGCGATAGGAATAGCCGCCTCGAATACTTGTCCTACCTTTAATCCCAGATAGGCTGCGGCGGCTGAGAAGAGGATTGCCATAGCAATACCCCATGCTACCGACCAGAAGTTAACTTCCGGATAATTTTTTGAGGGACTCATCAACGGGTTGTATACTTCCCCCGGTTTCAATTCTCTAAACGCATTCTCGGGCAACCCGGTGAATTTGTCTTCTTCTTGTTTCATAGTTTTATAATTTGCTAATGTGTCAATTTACGTTTCCGTCTTCAAAGTAAACAAAAAAAAAGGAGAACCGAAAGATTCTCCTTTATGTAATAGCCTAAAATTTTTTATTTAGCGTCTTTTGCTACCATATCGCCCTCAATATACAATCTTACCATCTCTGTTTTGGCGTTGGTACGCAAAGTGATTGATTTCTTGAAATGTCCCGGATATTTGCCTGTTCCGTTATAAGTCACTTTGATTGTACCTTTTTTGCCCGGCATGATAGGTTCTTTCGTATATTCGGGTACAGTACATCCGCATGAAGCTACCGCCTGGTGGATTACCAAAGGAGCGTCACCGATATTAGTAAAGGTAAATGTACAACTAACTACCGGACTGTTTTCTGAGAACTTGCCGAAGTCGTGAGTTGTTTTGTCAAACTTAATATCTGCATTGGTTTGAGCAGATGCAAAACTTACCCCCATTACTAACAAAGTCATAAAAAAAAGTATCTTTTTCATTTTTCCTTCTCTTTTTTGATTACAAGTGCCAAAGGTAATGCTTTTTCCCTTAAAATATACTTTATAGAGTGCGAAATAGTATTAAACGGCTTGTATTTGCTATTTGGCAAGCTCGAATCCAAGCATCATTCCGTCATAGTTATCGGCCAGAGAGCTAACGGTTTTGAGTGCGGTACTGTTGCTTTTACTACCGATAAACGCCATTAGTTTTAGCAATTTATCCGAGTTGAATAACAATTCCAGTGAATTAGAACTGCAATTCACTTTAGCGTGCAGGTTCAGCAATCGCAAATATTTCAAGTCCACTTGTTTGGTGGAAGCATTGTAGGAGTAAGTTCCTTTCAATGTTTTCTTTCCCACTGTGCTGGTGAAAGTACTGTCTGCATTGAACGTGAAACTCATTTGCCCGTCCTTAATGCCAATCTTGCTCAACTGCTCGTTCAACTTGTTTTCCGCCATTGTCGCTGCGGCTGCACCTCCTGCTTTCATCAGCAGATTATCCGATTCGAACTCGACGGCTGAGCTTTTGTAACTCCATGTTCCGGTCATGTCGATCGTCTCAGTGTTTCCTGTAATGGCGTTCACAACTTTTGAGATGTTGTCCTTATTCAATAAGTCCGCCCATGATTGTGCCCGGCTGTTAGTTGCCGTCAGCATAAATACTACCATCAAGGTAGCAGATAAAAAAATCTTTTTCATTTTCATTTTATATTGAGATCTTTGTTTATGTTTTCTATATAATCAAGTATTTCTGTCCGTCCGGTGTGGTTTTCCGAAGAAGAAATAAAGTAGGGAGGGAGTTCTTCCCATTGTTTGCTCAGTTCACGGAGATAAGCATTGATATTCATCTTCAATCGTCCACCTTTCAGTTTATCGGCTTTGGTGAAAATGATAGAAAAAGGAATGCCGTTTTCCCCCAGCCATTCCATGAATTCGAGATCAATCTTTTGAGGTTCCAAGCGACTGTCTATTAATAGAAAAAGGTTTGTCATCTGCTCCCGTTCAAGAATATAATCCTCGATTATCGTGCGTATCTGGTCTTTCCCTTTCTGACCGCGACGGGCATAGCCATATCCCGGAAGATCGACAAGATACCAGTTTTTATTAATCAGGAAATGGTTGATAAGCATCGTTTTTCCCGGAGTGGCGGAAGTCATAGCCAATCCCTTGCGGGCGGTCAACATATTGATAAGACTCGATTTTCCTACATTAGAACGACCGATGAAAGCATATTCGGGAAAAGTGCCTGCCGGACATTTCTTCACGTCTGTATTGCTAATCACAAATTCTGCGCTTGTTATTTCCATTTTTTAGTCATTTGTTTCTTTGACATCAATATTAGCCCTGCAAAGGTAAGTGTTCCATTTAACATTAGCAATTCATAACCGAATTTATATCCGGTTTCTTTTCCAATCCACCAATCGGCGAGGTAACAGAGTAGGGGTGAAAGGATAGCTATCAACGGAACCCACCGATCGTTGGTTTGTCTGCGGGTAAAAAGTCCGAAAGCGAACATTCCTAACAAGGGACCGTAAGTATAAGAAGCGATGATATAGATCGCGTCAATTACACTTTTATTGTTTAGAATTTCTACGAGGTAGATGAAGAAGGCCAGTAGGACTGAAAGCGATAAATGTACCTTATTCCTTTTACGGCGCGCCGTTTCTTCACTGTCTTTTTCCGTATTCAGCAAATCCACGCATACGCTGGTTGTCATCGCCGTCAGTGCGGAGTCTGAGTTGCTGAAAGCGGCTGCGATAATACCGATTGTAAAAAGTATCAGAACGGGTTGTCCCAGATAACCTTGCGCTGCAAACATGGGTAAAATATCATCATTCATGGCAGGTAATGCCAATTGCATTTGTCCGGCTAATGTAATCAGTAATATTCCCAGACACAAGAATAGAAAGTTTAGCGGAATAAATGAGAATCCGTAACAATACATATTCTTCTGTGCTTCGCGAAGATTACGGCATGACAGATTCTTTTGCATCATGTCTTGATCGAGTCCGGTCATTACAATCACGATGAAGATACCGCTAAAGAACTGTTTAAAGAAATTTTGCCGGGATACCCAATCATCCATGACAAAAATTCTGCTGTGTTCATTGTGCTGAATGGTCTGAATAATGCCGCTAAAATCCAGACCTAACTCTTGAATTGTAAAATAGATAATAAAAATCAGTGCTGCTATCAGACAGAAAGTCTGCAAAGTGTCTGTCCATACAATTGTTTTTATTCCACTTTTGTGGGTATACACCCATACTAAGGCAACCGATCCGACAGCGATTATCCAAAAGGGGATATACATCTCCTGAAATACATAAGTGTGGAGAATGAGACAAACCAGATAGAGTTTGGCTGCCGTTCCCAACATACGCGACAATAAAAAGAAAAACGAGCCAGTACGATAGGCGCACGTTCCGATGCGTGTGCCGAGATAGCCGTATATACTTGTCAAGTTGAGTTTATAATATAAGGGAAGCAATATATGCGCTACCACCATATATCCGAAGAAAAAGCCGAATACCGTCTGCATATATGTCATATCCATGCCGCGCACCATGCCGGGAACAGAAACGAAGGTCACCCCGGAAATAGAGGCGCCGATCATGCCAAAAGAAACCACATACCAAGGAGATTTGTTCTCTCCCTTGAAGAACGCTGCATTCGATCCGCCTTTATATCCGGTGATACGGGCTATTAATAATAATACCGCAAAGTAGCATATTATAGTGACAAGTATCATCATATCGACTGCAAAGGTAGTGTTTTTTGTAGGTATTATAACAATAATCTGTATCTTTGCGCCAAAATATCGATAGAACCGTAATTATTATCTATGAATCAACAATATCCTTCCATATTACTCGAAAAGGCGGTCGGTGAATTTTCCAAGTTGCCGGGTATAGGACGTAAAACGGCCATGAGGCTTGTTTTGCATCTGCTTCGTCAGGATACGGCCACCGTAGAGGCTTTCGGAAATTCCATCATGACATTGAAACGAGAGGTGAAGTACTGTAAGGTATGTCATAACATATCTGATACTGAAATTTGCCAGATCTGCGCCAATCCACAACGGGATGCTTCCACTATTTGCGTAGTAGAGAATATCCGCGACGTGATGGCGGTAGAAGCAACCCAGCAATATCGGGGGCTCTATCATGTTTTAGGAGGAGTCATTTCTCCAATGGACGGAGTGGGACCGAGCGACCTTCAGATTGAAAGTCTGGTGCGGCGGGTATCCGAAGGAGGAATTAAGGAGGTTATTCTGGCTTTGAGCACAACGATGGAAGGAGATACTACCAATTTCTATATCTATCGTAAATTGGATAAACTAGGGGTTAAACTGAGTGTGATTGCGCGTGGCATATCCGTTGGAGATGAATTGGAATATGCCGATGAAGTAACTTTGGGACGTAGTATTGTGAACCGGACTCTTTTCACCGGAACTGTATAATTTAATATTTAGAAATTTAGAACGAACATGGAAGAACAGATAAAACGTGCTGTCAGGAATTTGAATATAGGTTATGTTTTCTTTTGGGTATTTCCGGCTTTTCTGCTTGGAGCAGGGGAGTTCGATCTTTTGCCCGTAGGAAATCTAGTAGATAATGTACAGGCTACTTATTATTTTGAGACTATCGGCATTCTGTTGACGGCACTTTGCGTACCTCTTTCTTTGAAGCTATTCAGCTTGGTGCTCAAAAAGAAAATAGATAATATGACTATTACGCTCGCGCTGAAACATTATGTGCAATGGAGCATTGTCCGATTGGGAATACTTGAAGTCGCCATTGTAGCCAACATCCTATGTTACTATTTGACATTAAGCAGTACCGGCAATCTTTGTATGCTCATTGGCTTGACGGCTTCTCTTTTCTGTCTGCCCAGTGAGAAAAGATTACGTAACGAACTTCACATCACAAAAGACTAAAGCGCATGAAACAATCTTATCTAACAAACGAGCGCATCTATCTTCGTGCAGTAGAGCCGGAAGATATGGATATTATGTACGAGATGGAGAATGATCCTTCTATGTGGGATATCAGCAATTTCACAGTCCCTTATTCCCGTTATGTACTGCGCCAATATATCGAAGGCTCACAATGTGATGTCTTTGCAGACAAGCAATTACGCTTGATGATCGTGAGTAAATCCGATCATGACATACTAGGCACTATTGATATTACTGATTTTGTTCCACTCCATTCGCGTGGAGAGGTCGGTATTGCCGTACATAAAGACTATCGTCGGCAAGGCTATGCAACCGATGCGCTGAAGCTACTTTGCGAATATGCTTTCGGTTTTCTGTCCTTAAAGCAGCTCTATGCACACGTGGCAGTGGACAACGAGGTCTGTCTGAAACTATTTGCATCGTGTGGCTTTACCCAATGCGGACTCTTAAAGAACTGGTTACAGGTAGAGGGATGCTATAAAGACGCCGTACTTCTTCAATGTCTGAATCCCCGAAAATAACTGAATCCTTATAAGATAGGTGATGAAAGCCTAAATGTCAGTTTAACGTAGGCACTTGTGGAAAACGTGACCACGTTTCATACTTGCTGCCTAGCTTTTCCAAAGCCTCTTTCCACATATCTTTGGTGTCGTTTCTCATCAGATATGAGTTCTCTTCTTCGGATACCAGCCATGTGTTTTCCTTTATTTCATTATGTAACTGATTGCTTTCCCAACCGGAATATCCCAAGAAAAAGCGGATACATTCACTCACTTTATTCCCTTGCAATATATATTTCTTTATTTCTTCAAAATCACCGTTTAGGAAAAGCCCCTTACTGACAGGGATAGAACCGGGAATTTTCTCTAGAGTATGGAGGTAGAATAAAGTATCAGTCGCTACAGGACCACCCTTGTAGAGAGGTATTTCATCCAAATACTTAAATTCCATGATAACATCATTGAGAAGCAGTGGCAATTGTTTATTGATGACCAATCCCATAGTTCCTTCCTCCGTATGATCGACCAGTAGAATTACGGATCTGCCAAACGTCGCATCGCGTAAAAAAGGTTCGGATATCAAAATCTTTCCTCTTGACGGCAACACATTATTCGATTGAATCTTAAATATGTCCAGGTCGATATTCATGCCCCTAAGTTAATAAAAAAAACGGAATAACTATCGTTATTTCCGTTTTTTTTGATTTAGCAGGGTGCTTTTATGAATATCTTACCGCAAACGGTCAGGCTACCGGATGATTTTCTGCAAATAATCTCATTCTTTCATCAAGTTGTGCATATTGATGGTCTTTAATAAAAGAGGTACACGCGCGCAAACCTTCCTGATGGCTTCCGGTAGTCACTAATGAGATAGCGCTTACACCGTAGTACATCAGCTCCTTGGCAAGCTCACCGCTAGTCATTCCCGGATATCCGATTGTGAAATAAAATCCGTCTGCAATAGGATCGCCCAAGTCATTGTCATATACCAGATGGAACCCGTGATGCAGGAAGATATCTTTCAACTTCTTCGCTCTTTCACCATATATTTTCACTTCATTGAGGAAATTGTATTGTCCTTCATTAGCAGCTTTCAGCATCGCAGCCATAGCGAACTGTGCAGAATGACTCGTTCCGGAAGAAAGTGCATAGAGCACCCGATGAATGAAGATAGTCCCGAAAGTTCCGCCGCCGTACCGTTTTGTCAGTCCCGGATAACTTCTGTGATATAACTTGTCGGAAATACAACTTACACCGATACGTTGTCCGGCATAGCTGAACGCTTTCGAACCGGAAATCAACAAGACATAATTATCCGTATAATGAGCTACCGACGGCTGGTAAGGAGCCTGATACGGCTTGCTCAAATCCTGACGGAAGTCCATTGCGAAATAGGCCAGATCTTCCAGTACAATCACATCATATTGCGTAGCCAGTTCACCGATAATCCTCAACTCTTCATCTTTCAAGCAGATCCAACTAGGATTATTGGGGTTTGAGTAGATGATTGCGGATATATTGCCTTTCTTCAAATAACTCTCCAATTTTTCTTTCAATTTGTCGCCTCGGTAATCGTATACATCGAATGTCTCGTATTTCTGTCCCATCACACCCAACTGCTGCTTCTGCACCGGAAAACCGGGATCGATAAACAGAATCGTATCTTTCTTTTCATCACATTGGCTGCAAGTAAGGAAAGAAGCGAATGTGCCTTGCATAGAACCGGTAACAGGCACACAGCCTTCCGGGCTTAAATCCACATTAATAAATGCCTTGATAAAGTTAGAAGCCTCCTTTTTCAATTCGGGCAGTCCGTTAATGTCCGGATATAGGCTGGCTATCCCTTTTTGTAGCGCTTCAACCTCTGCTTTCACCCCAACGGCAGAAGGAGGAAGTCCCGGAACACCCATTTCCATCTTAATAAACTCAACCCCTGATGCGGCTTCCGCTTTTGAAGCAATAGCTTTCACTTCACGAATGGTTGCCTTAGAAAAATCGACAATTTGAAACTCATTTATGGTTTCATCAATCAGATGTCGTTCAATTGGTGTATTTTTCATTCTATTTTCTATTTTATGTAATAGCTGCAAATGTACACGATAATTCTTAATAAACCCACTTTTTCAGAAAAAAGATATGAAAGCTATTGTAGGTTTCAAAAAAATATCTACCTTTGCATCCGCAATCAAGAGGATTGTGATTGTCAAATGATATTTGGTGCGTTAGTTCAGTTGGTTAGAATACATGCCTGTCACGCATGGGGTCACGGGTTCGAGTCCCGTACGCACCGCTTCTCAACCAAGGAGTAATAAAAAATCCCTCTGATTCTCAATGAGTCAGAGGGATTTTTTATTACTCCCTTCTATTATTCTTTATTTCCGTTGTACCCCCATTTTACATAAATGGCTCCCCAAGCGAATCCGGCTCCAAATGCTGTAAAAATCAGGTTATCTCCCTTTTTGAACTTATTCTCAAAGTCCCAAAGGCAGAGCGGAAGTGTACCGGCACTTGTGTTGCCATACCGTTCGATGTTCACCATGACTTTCTCCGGTGGTATTCCCAACCGTTGTGTGACTGCCGCGATAATGCGTTGATTGGCTTGATGGGGAATCACCCAATCGATCTCCTCCTTACTAAGATGATTCCTTTCGATCAGAGCCTCGCAAGCATCGGACATATTGGCTACTGCATATTTGAACACGGTGCGTCCTTCCTGATAAATATAATGCATCTTGTTATCCAACGTATAGTAGGAGGGAGGACATACCGAACCGCCTGCTTTTATATGTAAGAAAGGCAACCCTTTACCATCCGTTCTCAATACCGCGTCCATGATCCCCACATTCTCCGTTGTTGCCTCCAGCATGACAGCAGCACCACCGTCACCGAAGATAGCACAAGTAGCACGATCTGTATAATCTATGATGGACGACATCTTCTCGGCTCCTATTACGATCACCTTCTTATAGTTTCCCGAACGGATAAAATTAGCCCCCGTCTCCAATGCATATAAGAACCCGCTGCACACAGCCTGCATATCGAAGGCAAAAGCATTTTTCAATCCCAACCTTTCGCATACGATTGAGGCGGTTGAAGGGAAGCGATAGTCAGGTGTGGTGGTAGCGACGATAACCAGATCGATGTCGTCCGGATTGGTTTTTGTGCGTTGCATCAACTGTTTGGCGGCTTTACGCGCTATGTATGAAGTACCGAGTCCCTCTTCTTTTAAGATACGCCTTTCCTTAATGCCGATACGTCCCATAATCCATTCGTCGGTGGTATCCACCATCTTGGAAATTTCATCATTGGTCAGGATGTAATCGGGCACATATCCCCCGACTCCTGTAATTACTGCGTTTATACTCTCCATTGTTTTAAATTGATTTTGCTGTTTTTTAGAATGAGGTAATTAATCCCAAATGATAAATGCGGGCGCAAATATATAGAAAAGAGAATAAAATCCAATAACTGTCTATGTCACAGCCACCTTTTTAAATAATAAAAAGGAATATTATGCCAAATTTTTCCAAAAGTGATAATCGTTTTCTTGTGTTTGAAGGAAGATGTGCGTGGACGGTTTTTAGTAATAAGTAAAAAGTTTTTTGAATTCTTTATTGAGTCTGTATTTTTTTATCTATCTTTGCGGCAAAATTATCCGGTAGCCCTTTGGGCGACGGGGTAGTCTTTGTAAATAATGAAACTTACTTCTGAACGCGTAACGACTAAGGTTTTACCTGCACATGTGACAGGTAACGGCGTAGCTTTGTCTAAAAAGCGTTGGTTGGTTGCTCAAGTTCGTATTTATCACGAGAAAAAGACAAGCGAGCGGCTAACAAAAATGGGCATAGAAAACTATGTTCCGGTTCAAAGAAAGACCCATCTGTGGAGTGATCGTCGTAAGCAGATCGATCACATCGTAATTCCGATGAAAATATTTGTACGTGTCGATGCCCAAGAACAGAAAGACGTTCTTATGCTATCGGCCGTCAGCCGTTATATGGTGCTTCATGGTGAGAGCGCTCCGGCTGTTATACCCGATACCCAAATGGAGAAGTTCAAATTCATGTTAGACTATTCGGAGGAAGCGGTCAATATGAGTAATGCTCCATTGAGTCCGGGTGAGAAAGTACGTGTCATAAAAGGCCCGTTGAGAGGACTGGAAGGTGAGCTGGTTACTTTGAACGGGAAGACAAAAATTGCCATCCGGCTGGATATGCTTGGATGTGCCAGTGTCGATATGCCTGTGGGATATATCGAACGGGTGATGTAGTAATTTATTAATTGGGGTATATATGAAGAACTTATGTGAGCGCTCTGCTGCATAAGTTTGTAACAATCAATGTAATTTTATTGGGGAAATTATGATTATTGCTTATCTAGCAGGCATATTCTTACTATCCATACTGCTTGCCACTGTAATTATTCCACGCATTTTATTCATCTCCTACAAGAAACGTCTTTTTGATGTTCCTGATAGCCGGAAAGTCCATAAAACTCCGATCCCTCGTCTGGGCGGTCTTTCTTTTCTTCCTGTCATCCTGATAGCCCTATGTTCTGTCACGGGGATCCGTTATTATACCAATCATCCGGTCGATATGCTATGGGCTTCCGAACTGTTCATACAATATTTATTTTTAGTAGTAGGTCTCACTCTTTTATACCTGATAGGAGTTGCCGACGATCTTGTCGGAGTAGGCTATCGTTATAAGTTTGTCATACAGATTTTGGCAGCTCTTCTTTTCCCGTTGTCCGGTTTGTGGATTAACGATTTGGGCGGATTGCTGGGGCTGCATGAGATACCGGCTTATATCGGAATGCCATTGACAGTCTTTCTTACTGTATACATCACGAATGCCATTAACCTGATTGATGGTATCGACGGTCTGGCTTCGGGGTTGAGCTGTATAGCGCTAGGGCTGCTTATTATCGTTTGTGCGATTGTCGGTCAATGGACCCATGCATTCTTGGCGGCAGCTACACTGGGAGTCGTTATTACCTTCTACTATCATAATGTATTCAGCGTTTCCGGCAGAAAACTGTTCATGGGCGATGCAGGAAGCCTGACGTTGGGTTATATCCTTAGTTTCTTAGTCTTGCATTTCTGGCAGAAGACACAGTTGTGGGATCCGTTTACGATGAACCTGAACATGGTAACCGTCTCCACACTGCTGATTCCCCTGCTTGATGTCGTGTGTGTATTCTATTCCCGTGTGAGTGAGGGACGCAATCCTTTTACTCCGGACAAGAATCATATCCACCATCGACTCTTGCGAACGGGTATGCGAGTACGTGCAGTGATGATAACCTTGCTTATGTTATCCCTATTTTTCGTTGTCTCCAACTTCATATTATCGTTCTATATCAATACCACTTTCATGCTTTTGTTGGACTTGGCTTTTTGGTTGACTACCCATTTCATCATCCGTTATTTCATCATGAAACATGAAGCGGTGACAGGTAAGAAATGGTACAAAACATATCGAAATTTTTTCTGGTAACCAAACACTTACTTTATATATACAATCAACAATAATGAAAAAGATAAACCTCGGACTTTTATTATTTATTCTATTGACAGGAACCTCCTGCATCTCTTCCAAGAAGATGATCTACCTGCAAGGAGTTGATTCATTGACAAATCCCGCTCAAGTGATACAGCAGGACTATGAATTACGTATCAAACCGGATGACCAACTCTATATCATGGTGAGCAGTAAAGAGCCGGAATTGCTTACTCCGTTCGCGAATACGCAGATTTTGGGTTCATCCACATCTGGCGGAGGTACGAATATCCAGGAAACCACCGGAGTTCAAGTAGATAAGAATGGAAAAATAGACGTACCTATCTTGGGAGAGATACAGGTAGCGGGACTGACACGTCTTCAATTGGCGGATGAAATCAAAAAGTGTCTGGAAGAAGGACAATATATCAAAGATCCTACCGTGAGTGTCCGTATTAAAGGGTTGAAAATATCGGTAATGGGAGAGGTGGGGAGTCCCGGAGTGCACGAAATGGCAGGCGACCGCATCACATTGCTCGAAGCACTTAGTATGGCAGGCGACCTGACACCCACAGCCAAGCGTACCAATATCCTTGTACTTCGTGAAGAAGAAGGGAAAAGACATACCTATACGGTCGACCTTACTTCCGGTCGGGATGTACTAGAATCTCCCTGCTATTATCTTCAGCAGAATGATGTGGTATATGTAGAGCCCAACAAATCTATTAATGTGAAAGGAAGTTCCGCATTATCATATTTAGGGGCGGGAGCAAGTATCATTTCCGTATTAGCCTCCATTGTTTCCTTAATCGTCGTACTAAGCAAGTAAAAAAGAAAATATGGAATATATTCAGGAAAACGAGAGAACACTCAAGAAAGACGAAGGAGGAATCAACCTTCGTGATGTCGTCGAACTGATCATAGCCAACTGGTACTGGTTTGTCTTGTCCGTTTTAGTATGCGTGGGATCAGCTTATTTTTATGTACTGACCATCCAGCCTGTCTATCAGCGTCAAGCGGTGATGTTGGTGAAAGATAAAGAGAAATCCGCTTCGGATATGTCGGCCATGCTCGAAGTGAGCGGAGGAATAACAGGAACCAGTGTCGATAATGAAATCTACATCCTCCGTTCCCACCAGTTACTTCGTGAAGTTGTCAATCGCCTTCATCTGGATGTAGATTATGCCAAAGACGGCATACTGCGTGATACTCCCCTTTATGCGGAATCGCCGGTAGACGTTCATTTTATCGATCCTTACAATCAGCCTGTGTCATTCAATATTACTCCTCTCAATACGACGAAATTCCGTATATCCGACTGGAAAGTGATGGGAGAAAAGGGAGAAATACAGGAGCAGGAATTAGCGTACAATGATACCATTCGGACAGAGGCGGGAAGAATCGTCGTGCAGTTGCGTCCGGAAAACTTGTCCGCTTATCTTTCCCAACCAATCTCCGTTAGCCGTATCAGTCCGGAGATAGCGACAAACATTTACCAGTCCAAGATAGCGACTTCCTTAGCGGGCGAACGTACCACATTAGTGCAGATAACCTGTTCCGACACCAACATATCCCGTGCTGATGCAATTCTGGCCGCTTTGGTAAAAGTATACAGCGAGACGATCATAGAAGATAAAAACCGCATTGCGGCCAACACTGCTAAATTCATTGATGAACGTATTTCCATTATCAGTCGTGAATTAAGTGATGTGGAAGAAGACTTGACCGATTTTAAACAACGCAATCAGATTGTGGATATGAGTGCCAACGCTACACAATACTTAGCGGAGAGCAGTAAAGTCAAAGAAGAAAGTGCACAATTGGAGACGGAATTGTCTATTGCGCGGTCTATCAAGAGCTATCTGGCGGATGTTACCCGTAAAGACCAACTGATTCCGAACGTGACAGGAGTGGGAGATGTCAGTATGCAGAGTCAGATTACCGCCTATAATGAACTGATGTTACAACGTAATCGCTTAAAGGAGAGTTCGGGCGAGAAGAATCCCGTAGTTCAGGCGGCGGATAAAAATCTGGAAGGAATGCGTGCGACCATTTCGGGCTCTATGGACAATTATATGAAAACCTTACATCTTCGCCTGGATAAGGCAAAAGTTATAGAGAACCGTCTGGCGTCAAGCATTCAGGCAGTACCCAAGCAGGAAAAGATGGCGTTGAGCATTATGCGCCAGCAATCCATTAAGGAGACCCTCTATACTTTTTTGCTCAATAAACGTGAAGAAAATGCCTTGCAACTGGCTATTACTGAGGCTAATATTCGGGTGGTTGAAGAACCTTTCGGCTCTTATTTGCCTGTATCTCCCGCACGCTCTTCCATATTGGCTGCTGCTTTTATTGTAGGCTTGCTGATTCCATTGGGAGTACAGGTTATTATCTTATTATTGAATACATCCGTTCGTGGGCGTAAGGATATTGAGGAATACACCACCATTCCGATTGTCGGTGAGATTCCGGCCCGCAAAGATTCGGAAGGAGATGATGCGATTGTGGTAAGCGATAGTAGAAACGACCGTATCTCTGAGGCTTTCCGTATGCTGCGTGTCGATCTGAACTTCATCGCGAAAGAAGCCCGTGTCCTGATGTTCACCTCTACTTTGTCCGGTGAAGGGAAATCATTTGTCTCCCGTAATCTGGCAGTTGCTTTAGCCATCTCCGGAAAGAAAGTCATATTGCTTGACACAGACTTACGTAAGCATACTCAAAGTAAATTGGCGGGAGTAAACAGGAAAGAGGGATTAAGCACCTATCTATCCGGACTGAATTCAAATATGGATACTCTGATAACAGTCGGAGCTTTTCACCCGCAAGTCGATACTATTTTTGCGGGAATTGTTCCTCCCAACCCGGCAGAACTACTGATGAATGAACGTTTCGATCTTCTGATAGAGGAATTGAAGAAACGGTATGATTACATCATCTTAGATAATGTCCCGGCTTTAGTGGTAGCAGATGCATCCATCGTCAGCCGCGTAACCGATCTGACAATCTACGTCATTCGTGATGGAGTGTTGGACCGCCGTTACTTGCCGGAACTTGAACGCCTGCATCAGGATGGTAAATTCAAGAATATGTGCATCGTATTGAATGATAGCCAGGTTGAAAAGAAGAAGTACGGTTATGGTTACGGGCAAGGGTATGGATGCGGTTACGGTTATGGTTATGGGCGTGTGGATGGGTATTATTCAGAGGAAAATAACGATAAAAAGTAGATAAAGTTAGGAAATCCAAGAAAGAATTAGTTCTTTTGTAAGATGAAACGATAGCTATATAAAATGAGGTTAACACAGTTTACATATAGAGGAGACGATTGGAGATTAGCTTTGCCTATTAATTTGCAGGAAGTCAATTTGCTGGTTGGCAAAAATGCAGTAGGTAAGTCTAAGACTGTTCGTGCTTTGGGGAATGTATTGCTTTATTTGATGCAGCTTTCCGAACGAATTTCTACATCAGATATATTCCGGTGTAAGCTCCTTTTTGAAGACAAAGACGGTTTTATTAGTTATGAGTTTCAGCTAAAAAAGTCAAATGTGGTTTACGAATCACTGATAGCAAATGGTGAAACCCGGTTGTATCGGAATGAAAGTGAGACCCTTTTATGTGGTGAACTCATAAATCCTCCTTCTAACAAACTCACTCTTCATGTTCGTCGTGATGTATTACAATACCCATTCATTGAGAAGATAATGCTATGGGCGGAACATGCATGTGGATTGTGTTTTAATGAAATAGAAATAGGTGGTGACAATGATATGCCTTTTTACATATTGGGTCAGAGGCAGACTTTTTTTGAAATGGTGAAATCCTTGCCTGAAGAATCAATTCAGCAAGTTGTCAATCAGGCGCATAGTCTTGGTTATCCTATTCAGCAAATCGAACTGTTCGAGCATGGGAGTAATCTGAAAATGGTATTGTTCCACGAGGAAAATGTGATGAGTCCGCTTTTTGGTTCGTTGATGTCCAAAGGAATGTATCGTGCTCTCTATCTTCTTATTTACGCGCAATATATGTCTGTTCGTGAATACCCCTCTTTATTGTTGATTGATGATTTATGTGAAGGACTCGATTATGAACGTTCAACAAAGTTGGGTAAATACCTTTTTGATTTCTGTGCAAAGCATGATATACAGTTGATTGCTACATCTAATGATACATTTCTGATGGATGTAGTCGATTTGAAATATTGGAATATACTTCAACGTGAAGGAAGTGAAGTCACTTCTATTGATATCATAAAGAATCCGGAGTTGTTCAACGATTTTGCATTTACAGGTTTGAGCAATTTTGATTTCTTTTCTTCTGATTATATTGCTCGGAAGATGAAAGGACATAATGAATAAGCGTAAGGTTGCTGTATTTGTAGAAGGACAATCAGAATATGTCTTTGTTCGTGATTTCTTGTGCAGGTGGTATGATTATGACTCTTCTGTTTTAGGAATAGAATGTTTCTCCCTTCGTTCCGATCGTTATAATTCAGAACCATACCCATTTGGTAATCGTGAAAGCATTAATTACTATCAGATAGTAAATGTAGGCAATGACAGAAGTGTACTAAGTAAAATGTTGAAAGAAGCTCCTCGTTTGCAAAATGTCGGCTTTCATCAAATCATAGGATTAAGTGATATGTACAGCGATCTTTATCATGTACAAACAAAGGAAAGGTGTATTGATCTATCTGTTAATCAGAAATTTATAGATGAACATCAAAATAGTCTCAATACGTCTTTACAAAGAGATTTGTTAAGCTATCATTTTGCTATTATGGAGGTTGAAGCATGGATTTTAGGGATGTATCAGTTTCTTCAGCAGGTTGATCCAAGTCTGACTCCACAATTTATCATGTCGAAATTACAAATTGATCTTACTGCCGATCCGGAAATATCTTTTTATCATCCGGCTAAAATTTTGGATGAGATATATCATCTGACAGGGAGACAATACGGTAAACATCTATCAGAAGTAACTGCTATAACTTCGCAGTTCAGTAAAGATGACTATGCCCGTTTGCTTGCGTCCGGTCATTGCAAATCATTCAAAGAATTTATAAAAGACCTTGTTGCTGAATAGCGAACTAACTATCAATTATTCTTTTATTTATGTCACAAGAATCTCGCGTAAAGAAATCTTTGCTTAACGCGCGTGTCAATCTTATTTTTTATTTCCTGACTTTAGCCTTATCTTTCTTTTCTCGGAAGATATTCCTTGATACGTTAGGAGCGGATTTTGTCGGGTTAACAGGTACACTGCAAAACTTGTTAGGTTTCCTCAATCTGGCGGAATTGGGTATTGGCAGTGCCATTGGTTACGTACTTTATAAACCGTTATTCGATCATGATGAAACAAAGATTAATGAAATTATTTCTGTATTTGGCTACTTATACCGTTGGATAGGAAAAATTATATTGATAGCCGGATGTATATTGGCTTGCTTTCTTCCGCTTATATTTCCCAATACAGAGTTTGAACTAGGGCTTATTTTCTTTGCCTATTTTTCTTTTCTCGCTTCTTCTTTAATTGGTTATTTTGCTAATTATAAACAAACTTTGTTGGGAGCTGACCAGAAGAATTATGTAGTTACTGCTTATTTTCAAACTGCCACTATTGTAAAAACAATCATTCAAATGGCTTTGGCTTATTATACAGGAAATTACGATTTGTGGGTGATTGTTGAACTCTCTTTTGGTATTATTTATTCCTTTATATTGAATTGGAAAATAAATCAGGTATATCCGTGGTTAAAATCAGAAGTCAGTCAGGGAAGGATTCTTTTTAAGAAGTATCCGGAGGTGATGAAATACACGAAGCAATTGTTCCTTCATAAAATAGGAATGTTTGCTCAATGGCAAACGATTCCATTTTTCATATATACATTTTCAAATTTGCAAATGGTGGCTTTTTATGGAAATTATACAATTATTACTGACAAATTGAATTTATTAGTTAATAATTTGACAGAAAGTACATCTGCTAGTGTAGGTAATTTGATTGCTGAAGGAAATAGAGAGAAAATTATAGATACTTATTGGAGACTTTTTTATATACGATTATATATAGCTGCTGTCATAGTATATGGTATCTTTACTTTTATGGAACCATTTATTTCTCTCTGGATAGGGAAAGAGTATCTTTTACCCAAATCTATTCTTATAGTATTATGTGTGAATATATTTATTAATCAGACAAATGGAACAACAGCTCAATTCTTATTTGGATATGGTATGTTTAAAGACACTTGGGTTCCCATTTGTCAGTTTGCGGCATGTGTCATTTTCTCATCTATTTTAGGATACTACTATGGTTTATTGGGAGTATTGTTAGGAAATACAATTAGCCTGTTTCTTTTTATCTATGTATGGAAGCCTTTCTTTTTATTCATTTATGGATTTAAATGTAATATATTTGATTATGTCTTCAATTTAGTGAAAGGGGGAGTACTATTAATAATACCAATAATTGGGGTTTCCCATTTTTTATGTTTGTTGTCTTTCCATGCAATTATTAATACAATTATAGGAATTGTCGTTTACTCAATAGTGACTCTCATTCTTATGCTTTGTTTTTGCCGATCTATGCGCACCTTTTTTACTCGTATTATAAAAGTATTTTTCTAACTATGACTATTACTTTTTATACTAATTTTATTAACCATCATCAAGTTCCACTGGCAGACTGCTTTTTTAAGTTAATAGGGGATAATTATAAAATGGTTACTTTTACTCCGTTACCAGATGAATTTAGAAAGCGTGGATATGAAGATTATTCATATAAAGAATATTTAATAAAAGCTTATGAGTCTGAGCAGCAAATGGAATACGCTTTGGAATTGAGTTTATCTTCTGATATAGTTATATTGGGAGCAGCTCCTGAATATCTGATTTCAGAACGTATAAAAAGAAACAAGGTTACTTTTCGGTATGAAGAGAGAATTTTTAAGAAAATAGACAGGCGATTGTGTCATTTGACTTATTGGAAAGAATTATATGAGAAACATACGTGCTATCGATCTAAGAAATTATATATGCTTGCTGCTAGTGCTTATAATAGGTTAGATACTTCTCTTTTATATTCGTATCCGGATAAATGTTATAAATGGGGCTATTTTATAGATGTACCTCCTATTGATATTTTTTCTTTATTAGAAAAGAAGGATAATTCTTGTATTAAAGTACTTTGGTGTGGCACAATATCACAAGTTAAACGTCCGGATTTAGTGGTAAAATTGGCCTCTATTTTGAAAGAAAAACAAATTAATGTTCATATAAATATGATTGGTAGTGGTGCTTGGGAAGACCTAATCTGCAATTTGATGAATAGACTTGATGTTTCTGATTATATCACTTTATTAGGAAATCAACATAATAAAGATGTTCTGAGATTAATGCAAGAACATCATATCTTTATATTTACAAGCGATAGAGGGGAAGGATGGGGAGTAGTTCTTAATGAAGCTATGGCTAATGGTTGTACCGTCATTGCATCAAATAAAATAGGTTCGGCTCCTTTTTTAATTAAGAATAGAGTAAATGGACTCCTTTTTAGATCTGGAGATGTTAGAAGCTTATATAGAGCTGTAAAGTTGTTAGCAGAACAAAAGGCGTTGCGTGAAAGGCTTGCGGTTGCTGCTTATAATACAATGCAAAATGAATGGAGTCCTATGTGTGCAGCGGAGAATTTTATTCAGTTGGCGACAGCTTTGCTGCATAATGAAGTTCCAAAGATAATTGATGGTCCTTGTAGTAAAGCATATATTATTAATTCCAAAAAGATTCTTGAATAATGATTTCTATTATTATATGTAATCGTAAGAAAGTATTAGACCCTAAATTAGAGAATAATATTAAAAGTACTATAGGTATTGAATATGAAATTATAAACATTGACAATAGTGATAACCGTTATAATATATTTCAAGCATATAATAAGGGAATTCAAAAATCCAAATATCCATATATTTGCTTTATGCATGATGATATTTTATACCATACTGTAAATTGGGGTAAAAATATTATTGATTACTTTAATGATCCTGCTGTAGGAATGATTGGAGTAGCTGGACCTACTTATATTAGCCAACTACCAGGTATATGGTGGGGTGTTGAAAATGAAAAATGTAGAACAGGTTCTATCCGCCAATGTAATTTAGATACAGACAGATTTGATTTGACAAGACAACATTATACCTTATACAATCCTTATAATGAAAAAGCTACAGAAGTCGTAGCGTTAGATGGCCTGTTTTTCTGTATTAAAAAAGAAATATTTGGAGACGTTTCGTTTGATGAATCTTATAATGGCTTTCATTTTTATGATATTGATATTTCCCTGCAAATAAAAAGTAAAGGATATAAATTGTTATGCGTTTATGACGTGTTAATTGAGCACATATCTGTATCTAATCTATCTTTGGAATGGGTCAAAGCTTCACGTGTTTTTTTTAATAAATGGAAAAAGCTGCTTCCTATAACTACCTGTGTTTATACAGAAAAGCAAGTGAAACAGATTGAGGAAAATAATCTTCAAACTATGCTGAATTTGTTATCCGGTAATCATGTTTCATTGATCAAGTATTATACCTTAAAAGAACTGCTACATCTTCTTTTTCATTTTAAGCAATTCGTATGGAAAAAAATAAAAAAACGGATATTCTGAAAATAATTTATTTTATTCGGCTTAATTGGAAATATTTGATTTCAATTCCACGAAGTATATATTTAAATTTCAGACTTCTGCCATTAAATCAGGCGATAAAAGTACCAATATTTTTCTCTAATTATACGCGAGTCCGTATATGCAGGAATTCACGTTTGATTATTAATTCTCATGAGATTCATGCAGGGATGATAAAAATAGGTTATACTCATTGTGATTTTTTTCTGGCTAGAGATTATAAATCTAATATTCATCTTGAAGCGGGTATTATTTTGTTCAACGGCTATGCTAATATTGGTGCAGGTTGCCGTATTTCTATAAAACAGAATGCTAAAATCGAGTTTGGGGAACAGTTTTGGTCAACAGGACCTATATTAATAATAGCTAGAAAATCCGTTCTTTTTGAGAATAATTGTGTGCTTTCTTGGAATATAACTATTATGGATCATGATGCCCACGATATATATGTTGATAATACTTTAATTAACAAGTCAAAACCTGTAGTTTTTAAGAATCATTGTTGGGTTGGGTGCAATTCAACAATTTTAAAAGGAGCTATTATACCACGTGATGGAATTATTGCAGCAAATTCTGTTATAACAAGAGAACATCATATGTCAAACACAATCATTGCAGGTGCTCCAGGAAAAGAAATATGTAAAAATGTATGTTGGAAATAAAATATATGATTGGCTATGAATAAAGAGATACGCTTAAATGATATAGTAATTTTGAGAGCTATCTCAATAATTTTGGTTGTTTTTGTACATTGTTACTACATTTATAATTATGGAATTCTTTCTGATATAGAAACAGTTGATCTAACAATCTTGCGAATTATTAATCTAGATATACTAGGACGTTTTAGAATGCCTATGTTTATTTTTATTTCGGGATTTTTGTTCTCTTTTTTGCATTATGAAAAACATAAATATCCCAAATTTACAGATCTGTTATCAAACAAATTTAAGAGATTACTAATTCCCTACTGTGTTTTCTTTCCTGTAACTGCTTGGAGTCTGGGTTTATTTGAGCAAGATAGTCATATAAATATTTTGTATCCAATTGGTCATTTATGGTTTCTATTAATGCTATTTTGGTGTTTCATTTTTACTAAAATGATTGTAGCTTATAAAGTAGATAATACATATTCTATTGGAATAATAATTTTTTTAGCTTATATATTTGCTTTTATTTCTCATCTTTTTCCAGATATCTTAGGGCTAAATGACTTTGCCAATAAATATATTTACTTTTTTTGTCGGATTTATTTGTTACAAATATGATAATATATTAAAATTGAGGAATACTTCTAAGCTGAGAATATGTTTTTTGATGTTAGTTACTATTGTTTTTCAATTATGTTGTATAATCTTATATTCTTCATCACATACAACATGGATGCGATGAATTTCGCCTGCAACGAGTCTTTTGATTGTTTTGTCTTGTTATGCATTGGTAAATAGGTTGCTAAACAGTAGAATAATAGCAAATAAACCTATATTTGAGAAGATTAATAAGTGTAGCTATGGAATATATGTTTCGCATCCTTGGATTATTGATTTTATAACATCAAAAAGTGAAATCATATTAGTTGCCAAAGTTTATACTATGATTTTTCCTTTACTGTTGTTTGCCGTAGTATTAGTGCTGTCAGTCACTTTTACAAGATTATTATTAACTTGCAAAGTTGGTCGTTTTTTAATAGGATAAATCTAGCATATGAAAAGGTTATTATTCTATTATCCAACTCCATTCGATACACTTAGAGGAGGTATCGAAAGAGTTACTAATAAGTTAGCAAAAGAACTTAATAAATATGGATACGATGTATTTTATTTGCATTTGAAAAATGAAACAACTTTGGGGTTAAAAGGTAAACTGGATTATTCTGTTCAGACCTTCTTCTTACCTGAATCTCAATTGGAGCATCCTGATAATATTAAATATTATCAGAGCCTTCTCCAAGAAAAGAAAATTGATGTAGTTATTAATCAACAAGGCTTATACGAAGGTACTTATTTCGTCAGCAAAGTCGGTTATTCTAATGTTAAAATAATTTCAGTACTTCATAGTGACCCTATTTGTGGATACAGATACTTATGGCATGATTTGAAAACCTTACGAGAAATTGGATATGTAGAATGGATAAAAAGGATATTAAGATGCTGTTTATATTTCAAAATAAAAAAGGAAAGATGGAGAGATATTCAAGTGCATTATAACTTTCTTTTATATAGCAAACAAGTAATATGCGTACTATCTGAAAGTTATCTGACAACATTACAAGAAATTAATCCGTTTTTACTAAATCGTGCAGTATCCATCTCTAATCCCAATACATATGATGATGTTATATCAATACCACGAAAAGAAAAAATAATATTATTTGTGGGAAGATTAGATAATCGCTCCAAAAAACTAAGAACATTGATAACGATTTGGAAAGAAATATACAAAGAATATAAGGATTGGAAGTTGATTATTATAGGGGATGGAGAAGATAAAAAAAATCTGACCAATTTGGCTAATGGAATAAAAAATATAGAATTCACAGGATTCTTAGAACCATATGAATATTATCAACGTGCTTCTATTTTTTGTATGACATCCATTTTTGAGGGATTTCCAATGTGTTTAACGGAAGCGATGCAATTTGGATGCGTTCCTATCGCCTTTGATAGTTTTCCTGCAATTCATGACATTATACTACCTCAACAAACAGGAGAACTTGTTTGCCCTTTTAGCAAAAGAGAGTACATACAAAAAATAACTTACTTAATGCAGAATGATTCATACAGAAATGAACTGTCAAGAAAGGCATTTAATCACGTGAAGAAATATGATATTAAGAAAATTGTAGAGTGCTGGATTAATCTGATTGAAAAATGAAAAATATTTTATTAGTTCTTAGGGAACCGTTTTTGGATAGAATCCCTAGTCTGAAAAGTCTTCTTTGGTTTTTAGCAAATAAAGGATACAAAATAACTATTATTACTTCTGAATCGAAAAATTTTACTCTTATGTCGTTCAATCACGATAAAATTCGTGTGTTGAAAGTCAAACAACGCAGGCATATGTTGGAATTACCAACATCGGTTAAAATTGTTTTAAGGTCAATTCTATATATTGCATTTAATCGAATAGATTTTATTATTGGAGGAGATATGATTGGGAACATAATTTCCACTAAAATAGCTAGCTTATTCAATTGTAAACATGTATTTTTTATGCTTGAATATCCGCAAATTCCTACAAATAAACATCCTCAATTAAATAGGCTACAGAAATATGAAAATGTGGTCATTTGCAAGGCTGACTGTATTATAACTCACGATAAATGGCACAAACAATTTCTAGTAGATAACTATAAACTACCCCACGATAAAATATTCTTATTGCCTAATGCTTCTTTTACTCCAGAGTTTACCTTTAAAAGTAATTTTTTGCAAGAACGTTTGAAATTATCAAATAAAATAATTGTATTGCATTCTGGAGGATTTGGCAGGTGGTTTAAATGTAAGGAATTAGCCGATTCTGCAATTAATTGGAGTGATCATGTGAAACTAATATTTCATATGAGTCATAGGCTTGATGGGGATTTGTATTTTGAAAATATTTATACCCATCATAGTGATAATGTATGTTTTTCTTTGGATCCGGTATTAACACACGAGTTGGATATGCTTGTTGCTTCGGCTGATATCGGGATTGCATTATATTCTGTTGATGAATTGGAATATAGAGCTACTTTAATAGGACTGGCTGCAGGAAAGATAGGTAATTATTTAAAGTGTGGAGTTCCTGTTATTGCTACTAGATTACAATCTCTTTCTTATATTGAGGAATATGGTTGTGGGATATTAGTGGATGATGAAAAAGATATTATAAATGCAATTGAGTGTATTATGTCAAATCGAGCATTATATTCTCAGAATGCTTATCAATGTTATCGTACATTATGGCATCCTGAAAAGTATTTAAATTCTATTTTGACGTTTTTTTCATGACTATTCTAATTGCAATGCCATGCCTTCTTACTGGAGGCACTGAAATACAAACATTGAGCCTTGTTCGGGCATTAGTACAAGACGGACATCAAGTTACGGTGGTGTGTTATTTTGAGTATGCACCAATAATGATAGAACATTATCAAAATGAAGGCAGTAAGGTAATTTGTTTAAATCCGGCAGGTACACGAATAAGCGGATGGAATGGTATACGCTTTCTATTTAAGGGAATAAGAAAGATATTAAAAGAAAAACGGCCCGACATTGTTCATGTACAATATATGGCTCCAGGAGCCATTCCAATTCTTCTTTTACGAATGTTGGGTATGAAAAATATTATTGTTACTGTACATACGGCAGCAGATATTTATTCTAGTCTTTATTTGATACATTTTATTCAGAAACATTGTGTACGTGTGTTCACCTGTATTACTATGCGTGCGGAAAAGTCTTTTTTCGGAAGTGCAGAACTCTATAACTCAAGCACAATATTGAAAAAACGAAATCATTTCACCATTTACAATGCCTTGCCACCTTATATTCATATTCGCGAGGAACAGAAACCTTTTTCTGACGGACAAATTACATTAGGAGTAGTTAGTCGTTTGGAACGAATTAAAGGGATGGATTTGGTTATTCCTGCATTTGCCAAATTGAAAAAACAATATACGGACATTCGGCTATTAGTGGTGGGGGACGGTTCGCAAAGGAGTATAATGCAAGAACAGGCGATAGAACTGGGAGTGAATAATAGTGTTGAATGGATGGGGCGGCAGGAACAATCTCACCTCCAATCGTTATATGATCGAATTGATATTCTATTAATGCCATCACGTAGTGAGGGATTCGGTCTGACAGCAATTGAAGGGATGGCTCGCGGTTGCGTGGTAGTGGCTTCAGATACCGGAGGATTGCCGGAAGTTGTAAAAGATGGAGAAACAGGACTTTTGCATCAGGTAGAAGATGTCGAAGATATGACTGCCAAAATACAACCCTTATTGGAGAGCAGGATGAGGATTATCCAGCTTTCCCGAAATTCAGTTTCGTATGTATCACAATTCAGTTTTGCAAAATATGCTGCGGCATTTTGTAACTTATACGAACGTATAAATTGATTTATCCGGATGAATCTATTGAATTATCTTTATTTCATTATTATCACAGGCTTTGGCATTAAGTTTCTGTTTCAGCGTGCAGGAAAAGTGTGCCACCCTTTGAATAAGGAACTGATGCTTAGTTTCGACGGTCCGGAGTTGTTTTGGACGTTAACTTTCTCTACCGGCTTGTTAGCGCTTTCTGCTCCGGGAGCACTCGACTTGATGGCTATCCGGCTTTTAGTACTTGAAAGCCTTTGTTTGATAGGCTTGTTTGTGGTGAAACGGAAACCGGTATGGAGTGCGGTGAGTATTTTCTATTTGCTTTATATTGCTTGGTTACTGATAGGACTTTCCTATTCTCCTGCTCCTGCCTATGGCTTCCGGGTTATTCTGAAATATTTGTATCCATTATGTATTATGCTGTTTGCTTCGGCTGTGGTACGTGACGGGGGAGTGTTTCTAAAAGCGGGATTGTGTGCTCGATGGGTAGCGGTAGTTTGCCTCATTTTTTCTTTTGTACCGGGAATAAGTATTCTTGTACCCGGAGTGTTCTGGTATGGTACTGCTCGTGCCATTCATTTCATTCCTATCTGCATATTTTCATTGGCACTTTATTTTTATGGAAGAAAGAATAAAAAAGACTTATTGTATGCTGTTATATTCGCTATGCCTTGTTTCCTATGGGTATTTCGTACTAGTATAATGGGAACTATATTAGCCGCAATGACATTTTTTTATTTTCGATACCGGATGAAATCTTTACCTATAATAATAGGAATCATGCTATTGTCGGTCATTGCAGTCTTCACTATTCCTAGCTTGAAAGAGAAAATGTTTAAGAATGGTGATGTGACAATAGAACAATTGCAAGAAGGGAAGATTAGTAAAGATAATATTAATAGTAATGCCCGATTTGCAATGTGGGAACATTTGCAAAATCGTTTTTATACAAATAAACAATTACAAGGGTCGGGTACGGGAAGTGTGCAGAATTATATGTACACTCATCGTATTTTTGGAGGCTTGAAAGTTCCACATAGTGATTATATACAAATGCTTTGTGACAATGGAATTATTGCTGTGGTCATTTATATATTAATCGGCATTACTCTGATAATTCATACATTATCGGTTTATAACCATACTTATTCATCTGTCGTTCGACTTTGTGCTATCACTGCGGGTAGTTCTATGGCAGGCTTATTACTAACATTATATTCAGATAATGTGGTGAATTATTCGATGGCAACCCTTTCTATGCCTTTTGGATTTTATGGAATGATGTTAGGACTAAACAAACAAGATAAATGATTTCAGTAGTAATACCTCTTTATAATAAAGCACATCAGATAGCCAATACATTATATTCTGTTTTGAAACAAACTTTCCGGAATTTTGAAATAGTAGTGGTAGATGATGGAAGCACAGATAACAGTGTACAGGAAGTAGAGAAAGTGAATGACATTCGTATTCGAATTATCCATCAAAAGAATGCGGGAGTATCTGCTGCACGCAACAAAGGTATTGAAGAAGCACGTTATAATTTAATAGCTTTCCTTGATGCAGATGATGAATGGAAACCTGAATATTTGGAAACCCAATACAATTTATTTTTGAAATATCCACAGTGTAATGTGTATGCTTGTGGATATGAATTTTGTAATTCTAATGGAACTGTATCTAATACAATTATTCGTAAACTTCCGTTTCATGAGGAAGACGGAGTGTTGACTAATTATTTTGAAGTGGCAAGTTGTTCGCACCCACCAATTTGCTCTATTTCAATAATGGTCAAAAAAGAAGCAATTCAAGCTATTGGTGGTTTCCCGGTGGGTATTAAATCTGGAGAAGATTTATTGACTTGGGCACGATTAGCTGTTCATAATGAAATAGCATATTCCAGAAAAATAATGGCTATATTCCACGTAGAGGGGTATAATGTTTCGGAAAAGCCAAAGCGGATACCGGCAGAACAAGATTTGGTGGGAAATGAGTTATCCGCCTTGTGGTACCTTTATCATCCGTCTTATATGAAACAATATATTTCTCATTGGCACAAAATGCGTAGTTCCATTTATATGCGGCTCAATATGAGAAGAAAGAGTATGAATGAGGCTCTGAAAGGATTGAAATACTCTCCCTTGAATTATAAACTTTATCTATATATATTGTTGGATTTATTGCCAACTAAAATTAGACCTTTTTAAAAATGCCTGCACCTATTGTAATTTTTGCCTTTAACCGTCCCGAAGCTTTATTAAAACTTAAAGAAACATTAGAAAGAAATACGCTTTATGAAGAATCGGAAAAGTATGTTTTTGTAGATGGAGCACGTAATGAAGGAGAATGTGCCAAAGTGGAGGAAGTTGTCTCTATAGCTCGGAAAATAACTTCAAATGTCACAGTGGCAGAAAAAAATAAAGGACTGGGAAGTTCTATTATCGAAGGAGTAACCACAGTAATTAATCAATATCATAAAGTGATTGTTCTTGAAGATGATCTGATATGTTCTGAAAATTTTCTGTCATATATGAATCAGGCACTTGATTTTTATCAGAATAATTCACGGATTTTCTCTATTTGCGGGTATGGGTTGAAGATAAAACGTCCAATGGGATATATTGGAGACGTTTATTTGTCCGGTCGCTCTTCTTCGTGGGGATGGGGCACTTGGAAAGACCGATGGGAACAAGTGGATTGGGAAATAAGGGACTGGAAAGAATTGAGCTCAAACAGGAAAATGCAGAAAGCATTCAATAAAAATGGCAGTGATATGTTTATCATGTTGAAAGGATATATGGAAGGAAGAAACCGTTCATGGGCAATACGTTTCTGTTATAGTCAATTTAAGTTGGGTAAATATTCTGTTCATCCTTTTCTTTCTAAAATAGACAATAAAGGTTTTGGAGAGGATGCAACAAATTGCAGACAGAATTATTCGCGATTTAAGGTAAATATAGATAAAGAACTTAGTAATAATTTTTCTTTTGATAAGAATATTGTACCGAATAGTGATATTGAGCGACAATGTCGTAAGTATCATTCCATATTGATAAGACTATATAGTAAAATACGGAGAATATTACATGTATAAATAAATGGAAACAAATAAATGTCAGTTGTCAATTGTGATTCCCGTCTTTAATGGAAGTAACGAGATAAATATTTGTCTTGACAGTATTTATTCGCAAGGAATGTCACCGGAACAATTTGAGGTAATATGCGTGGACGATTGTTCTACTGATTCCACTGTTGAAGTAATTGAAGACTATGCAAATCGGATGCAGCCTGGAAATCTGAAAATTATCCGTCATAATGTTAATAAACGTCAAAGGGGGGGGGGGAAATACAGGTATTGAAAAAGCAATTGGTACATATATCTTATTTCTTGATCATGATGATTACTTTAAAGTTGGTAGTTTGTTGCAATTAGTGAGAATAGCGGAAATAAATACGGGAGTCGATATTGTGATGTTTGATTTTGAAGCCTTCACTAATGGTATAATAAGTCAGAAAAGCCACTACCTGCACAATGATACAAAGGAGATGAAAGGACGGGAGTTTTTGCAATCTCAAGAAATTCCGTGGGTACCGTGGTGTTATTTGTATCGGAGGGATTTCCTAAACGAACATTGTTTACGTTTTGAAGAGAATATTCGTTTTGAAGATGCAGATTTTGTAATGAAGTGCACAATTCTTGCCCAACGTATGTTTTTTGTTCCTTTAATAGTAGTAGGGCATACTTATTCTGATAGTCAAACTACGGCAGTAGGAAACAACGTTGGGAAAATTATTGATTTATTCCGTTTGTCAGATAGGATAAAAAAGATTGCAATGGAAGAAATGCTAGTCGACAAAGAATGCTCTAATGCAATTTTGGCACATCATCTTTTTAGGCATAAATATGATATTATGAGATATTTATGGCGGATTCCGTTCTCTCAAATGGTTTATATTCTCCGTCATTACAGAGCGTATGTACCCAATAATAATAAATGGCTGACTTTTAGTGCCCGCTATCCGTTGATATTTGCTATTGTTCTGCAATTGTTGAAACCACTCTTTCCGTTAATGAGAAAAATATATCTATCGTCTAAATAAATAAAAACATGAATATAGCAATCGTAGGAACCGGTTATGTCGGTTTGGTTTCCGGCACGTGCTTTGCCGAGATGGGAGTGAATGTGACGTGCGTTGATGTTAATAATGAAAAAATAGAAAAGCTGAAGAAAGGGGAGATTCCCATCTATGAATCCGGATTGGAAGAAATGGTATTGCGTAACCATCGGGAAGGCAGGCTGAAGTTTACAACAGACATTACTACGTGTCTGGATGATGTAGAACTTGTATTTAGTGCCGTAGGAACTCCACCGGATGAGGATGGCAGTGCAGATTTGACGTATGTACTCGAAGTAGCCCGGACTGTGGGACGCAACATGAACAAATACCTGGTATTGGTAACAAAATCTACCGTTCCGGTAGGAACGGCACAGAAAGTAAGAGCGGCCATTCAAGAAGAACTGGATAAACGGGGAGTGCAGATTCCATTTGATGTGGCTTCCAACCCCGAGTTTCTGAAAGAGGGAGCAGCTATCAAAGATTTTATGAGTCCCGATCGTGTAGTGGTAGGGGTCGATTCTGAACGTTCGAAGGAGCTGATGACTAAATTGTACCGTCCATTCTTGTTGAATAATTTTCGGGTTATTTTTACGGATATTCCATCGGCGGAAATGATAAAGTATGCGGCTAATTCAATGCTTGCCACTCGTATCAGTTTTATGAATGATATTGCTAATCTTTGCGAATTGGTAGGTGCGGATGTCAACATGGTACGAAAGGGCATTGGAAGCGATAGCCGTATAGGAAGCAAGTTTCTTTATCCAGGTTGTGGCTATGGCGGTTCATGTTTCCCGAAAGATGTGAAAGCGTTGGTGAGAACAGCAGAAAAGAAAGGCTATGTAATGAAGGTGCTGAAAGCTGTGGAAGAAGTGAATGAGCACCAGAAAGAACTTCTTTTTTATAAGCTTGAGAAATATTATGGAGGTGCGTTGAAAGGAAAGACGATTGCTATCTGGGGATTAGCCTTTAAACCCGAAACGGATGATATGCGGGAAGCTACCTCTTTAGTAATTATCCGACTGTTGAAAGATGCAGGTTGCAAAATACGTGTGTATGATCCGGTAGCAATGGATGAATGTCATCGGCGTATAGGGAATGATGTGGAGTATGCTGTCGATATGTACGATGCGGTGTTGAATGCTGACGCTTTACTACTGTTGACGGAATGGAAACCTTTCCGTTTACCGAGCTGGGGAGTGTTACAAAAGTCCATGAACCGGTCTGTTATTATAGATGGACGAAACATTTATGATGGCAAAGAATTGAGGCAATTAGGCTTTGATTATTACTGTATTGGTCAATAGAGATGAAAATTCTTCTCGTCCACAACAACTACGGTAAATATAGTGGTGAAGAGGCTGTGGTTGATAAAATGGCTTCAATGTTCCGTGAGCATGGACACGAGGTGTGTTTCTATCGCTTAACCACAGAAAGGAGTCGTGAGAGCTTATCCGGAAAGATAAAAGGTTTCCTTTGTGGCATTTATTCCCCATCAGGGGTGAAGGGCTTGCGGGAGATATTGGAACGGGAAAAGCCGGATGTTGTGAATGTACACAATCTCTACCCTTTCATTAGCCCTGCCGCTTTATTTGAATGTAAGAAGACGAAAGTACCGGTAGTAATGACGGTTCACAATTTCCGTTTAATTTGTCCGACGGGGTTATTTATGCGTAATGGCAAGCCTTGTGAGGTTTGTCTACAAAAGAGAAATGAGTGGGGTTGTATCCAATATAATTGTGAGCATTCATATTTTAAATCTGTGGGATATACATTACGAAATGTATACGCTCGTTGGACAGGAGCATATAAGAACAATGTGAGAACATTTGCTTGTATTACGGAATTTCAAAGAAAGAAGCTGATAGAGGCTGGATTTGATAAAAATAAAATAGTTGTTATTCCCAATTCGATAGATATTCCATTGAAATATAAAACAACATTTGGAAGTTATGTAGCATATATTGGTAGACTAAGTTATGAAAAAGGGTATGATTTGTTGGTGGAAATAGCCCGTAAATATCCTGAAATTCAATTCTGTTTTGCAGGTGCCAAAAGAGAAGATACTAATATTGCTTTTCCTAAAAATGTGCAATTAATGGGGTATTTGAAGGGGAAGGAGTTAGAGTATTTTATAAAAAATGCTCGTCTGGTGGTGATACCAAGTAGATGTTATGAGGGCTTTCCTATGGCTATTTTGGAAGCTGCACAGTTTGGTAAACCTTGTGTTTGTCCTGATCATGGTGGATTTACTGAAATTATAGGCAAAGGAGAGAATACGATTGGACGATTGTTTGAACCGAATAATTTGAATGATTTGGAAAAACAAATTCTAGCTTTATGGAATCAGCCTGTATTAGTAGAGGAACTAGGGCAAAAAGCCTATGAAAAGCTACAAAAAGAATACTCATCGGAAGTCGTTTATAATAAATGGAATGAATTGTTTACTAAGATACTTTATGGATAATATGCCCTTAGATTTAGATATTAGTGAGCTTTTGCCAATGGATATACACGAATGGGATAATTTGTGTAATACTCCATTGCCTTATTGTTTTTCTGACGAAGAATTTGAAAAAGAAATTGAAGAATCAGAAAAGAGTGGATGGGCAGAAGACAATGATGTGAATACATTTATAATTAAGTGGAAGAATTTAAAATAAAATCACTGATAATCAATGAATAATGAAAATGAAAACACAAACCTCTGTAACTTTGAGGGGGGGGGGACAAAAAGCGTGCCAAACACGTATTCTTGGCCTTGATGTTATTAGAAGTCTAGCAATCTTATTTGTAATAGCGGGACACTTTTTTGTCTTACATACTCCGTTTGGTTCTACTAATTTTGAGGGTTTATCTTTGTTTCTACAAGCAGGAATCCTCCCTTTATTTTATACGGGAGTTCCATTATTTATCATGCTGACCGGATACTTGAATATAAATAAAGTATCAAGTAAAAAATACTATCGAGGAATATGGAAGGTACTAATTGCTTATATTTTCTTTTCAATATTAACCATTATCTTTAGAAAATATTATTTGCATGAGGAACTTTCATTATTCAAATTAGGACTCAAAATTTTTGATTTCTCAGCTATTCCCTACGCATGGTATATTGAGATGTGGATTGGCTTATTTCTTTTCACTCCATTTTTGAATCTTTTATATAAGGCTATTCCCACTCAACAACAGAAAATTGTGTGGATAGGGATATTATTTACAATGACAGCCATTCCTGATTTGTTTAATCGTTATGGTTTCCATCTGGTTCCCGGATTCTGGCAAATTTGTTTCCCTTTGATGTTTTTCTTTATAGGGAGTTATATAAAAGAGTACCAACCTAAAATCAGACTATTATATGGGTGGGGAATAATTATGATATGTTGTTTGATTAATCCTATCTTCAATATATTGTTTATACATAATCATTCGTTAATTCAAATAGCGGGAGGATCTTCCGGTGTGTTTGGGACCATAATAGCCGTTATCTTCTTTTTGTTAGTTTATCAACGAGATATTCATGTTCCGCTAATAAGGAAAGTATTTACTAAAGTTTCTTTGTTATCACTAGATATTTATTTGTGTTGTTATATATTTGATGCAATTTATTATCCGTGGTTTAAGGAACATTATTTTATTAATCAGTCTCAATTCGGCATATTCTTTTTTGTAATAATTCCTTTGGTATTTATCTCATCGTTGATATTAGCACAGGTAAAGGAATGGTTATTTAAAATATTCAAAGTGAATCATCTTTGGATCTAAATTTTTTATGGAACAATACTTCAACATCAACTACGAGTTCGATAAACAAAGTGTTTTCTCTTCCATCGACCGCCAACTACAAACTGCTCTTCCCGGTTATATCTGTGTGGCGGACGGGGTTATACTGAACACGGCCAACAGGAAGCCGGACTATCTGGAAGTGGTGAACGGCAGTATGTTCTCTATTTGCGACAGCAGTTATGTGCCGCTTTATCTGCGATGGCTCTATGGAATTGAGCGGAAACAGTATTGTGGAAGTGAAATCTTTATGGACATCATCCGACAGAAAAAGTACCGGATGTTTTTTATGGGGACTTCGCAAGGTATTTTGCAAGGACTTAGCCATCATCTTTCACAGATTGACGAGCGTATCAATGGGATGACTTTCTATGAGCTTCCGTTTTGTAATGTAGAAGACTTCGATTATCCCGGAATTGCACAGATGATCGATGAAGATGGTGCAGAGATCATTTGGGTAGCTTTAGGAGCCCCGAAGCAGGAAATATTTATGAGCCGTCTGAAACCTCATCTGAAAAGGGGAGTGATGATTGCCGTTGGAGCTGCTTTTAAGTTTTATAGCGGGACAGACGTGAAGCGTGCTCCCCATTGGATGGTTAAGATGCATCTTGAATTTGTCTATCGTATCTTTAGTGAACCTAAGAAACAGTTGAAACGTTGCGCTTGGATTGTGTATACGCTTCCCGGATTGTTGTATCGGGAATGGAGAAAAAAGTAAAATAAAAAGGCGGTTCATCCATCCGAACCGCCTTTATTATCCACATACCTCTTATTTTAAGAGGAACCACTATTCCTACAAATCCTCATACTCTTTCCTCGCATCGAAGCATGGGCACGCTTTATGAACATTCGCGCTCAACTGATAATGCCCTACAATCTTAGCTTCGGGATACAGTCCTTTCAACTCACCCAATACCCGGCGGAGCGTTTCTTTTTGCGAAGCGGTTCTGGTATCCGCCGGCTTACCCAATTCATCCAGTCCACCTTCATAGCAAATCGCTAAACTGTGCAGGTTGAATCCGAGCGCGTGTGCGCCAATCTCACTCATCGGGCGGGTGTGGTGCAGCACGCCATCCTTCGTCACATAAAAATGATACCCGATACATTTGAAGCCACGTTTCAGATGGCATTGGAGCAACTGCTCCTCCGTGAAGGGAATATTCGCACGGGTAGCACTGCAATGCACAACGATATACAAAATGCTGCGCGGCACATATTCCTCCTTCAACGAGAACTCTTTCAACTCTTTCATTCGATCCGGCCGTTTAGATATGTCCCATACAAGACGTTACACCCAGAGCAGATACGATTGAAGTAGCTACTGTAATAATGATCTGTAAAATTTGTTTCCAAATAGACTTTTTCATAATTCTTGAATTTTTAAATTAATACCACCAGACATCCTAGATTTTATTCTGCCGGATCCGGAGCTTCCCCATTATTGCCGTCATCCGGATTTCCACCGCCGCCGTTTCCATTATCCGGCTTCTCGTCCGGATCGGGAACAACCGCTTCATCGCTTTCCCCTTTCTTGACCAGCGTATACTTCATCGCCTTACACATATCCAGCAGCATATTGCCCGGACGGAAGCGGACACGCGAGGTCTTGATACAGGTGGCCGCCTTAAATTTCTCTGCCGTTTCCGTAGCATTGCCGGTGGCAATCGTTACACGGAAACTGCCCATATCGCCTAGAAGGACAATATTACCCAACGCCAACTGATTCTTCATCTCCAACAAAAACTCCGTGATGCAACCCTTCAGCTCACCGATAGAATAGGAGGAACGCTCCGACACACGGCTGATTACCTCGTCCGTATCCACTCTGCGGTTACTGCGTGCCATTGCATAAAACTTAGCTGCTTCTTGTGGTTTCAACGGATTCTTACGCTCTACCACTACATACTTTTGTGCCATAAATTTAATTTTTTAATTGATGATTTTAATTGTTCTGTAATCGATTACACTGCAAAGATACCACATCCGAAAGGGGGAGTGGACGACACCGAACGACACTGAACGATGGTTATTGTTTTTGACTAAACATTTGCTTCATTGCATAAAAAAGAGTACCTTTATAGCATTAACCAAAGAATAACTCAATAGAAAATGGAAGAAGAAAAATTTCGTGTGAGATGTTACGATAAGAATGAGTTGGCGAAGATGTATTTCCCCAAGCTGAGCGATCATGTGTCTGTGGCGAAACTCCGCCGCTGGATGCGCAACTGTACCCCTCTGATGGAGGAGCTCGCAACAGGAGATTTTCATCCCAAACTGAAAATGTTCAGCGCACGGGAAGTACGTCTGATCGCGCGCTATCTGGGAGAGCCGGATGGATATGTACCGGCACAGGAACATCCGGACATCAATTGACCGTATTTTCAGAATAAAACGACTGCTTCTTCCGGACAAGACAACGGTACTTCCCGGATGATACGACCGCTCTTTTCACTTGAAAGGAGCGGTCGATTTGTTAGATAAATACGGTTGATTTCATGCAGGCAACCGCTCGATCAGACACAAAGATACGGTCGTTTGCGCATAGTTGATTTCCCGGCTGGCTGATACCTAACGGGTGGTATTTTTCTTCATCCATTCCAAATCGGGCTCGTAATCCACCAGCTTCGTCATACTCTTGTCGTGGCGGAAGTATATCTCACCGGTAGGTCCGTTACGATGTTTGGCAATATCGATTACTCCCAATCCTTCGGTCGGGTAACCGCTTCTACGGTCTGTCTCACGACCGGACAGGCTGGGACGGGAAAGCATCAGTACGAGGTCGGCGTCCTGTTCGATAGCCCCGCTCTCACGAAGGTCGCTCAGAGCGGGACGACCGTCGGGATGTCCCTCCACGTTACGGTTCAACTGGCTGAGAAGTATCACGGGGATATGCAACTCCTTAGCTATCATTTTCGCTTTCCGGCTCGCTTGAGCCACCTCCTGTTCGCGGTTACGGTTGTGCTGGTCGCTCTTCATGTCGCAGAGTTGCAGATAGTCGATGAAAAGACAATCGCAATCCCCTTTACTTTGCAGCAGTTTGGCGGACGTGCGGACATAATCCATGCTCACCGACGGATTATCGTCGATGTAAATAGGGAGGCGCGACAGCTCCGTCGATGCCTCATGGACCTCCCGGAGTTCGGACGGAGTAAGCGCCCCGCTCAGCAAGTGGGCGGGAGAAACCTCCTTCGTTGCCGCCAGCAGCCAGCGGTCTCCCAAGCGTTCCCCTTGCATTTCGAGACTGTACACGGCAATGTGATAACCGGCGGAAGCGGCGGCACGTGCCAGATGCAGCGCAAAAGCCGTCTTTCCCACTGACGGACGGGCGGCGATGACCACCAGATCACCCGGTTGCCAGCCGCACGTCAGGCGGTTCAGCTCGTTGAATCCCGTCGGCAAGCCGGTAACTCCGTTCTTGTTCGAGGCGACACGTGTCTCTATCAGTTCCACAGTATCCTCCATCAATTGCAGCATGGAGCGGAGATGCTCGGACATCCCGCATTCCTTTTCCAATTGGTCGAGAAGGGTATGCGCATCCGCCAGCGTGTCGGCTATGTCCGTTGTCTCGTCGGCAGCCTGTGCCAGCAGTTTATGGAATCCCAAGATCGCTTCACGGCGGATATACTTCTGTTGCAGGATACGGGCGTGATACTCTAGATGCGCGCTGGACGCTACGCGTGTGGTAATGCTTACCAGTGCATAAGGACCTCCGATGAAGTCGAGTTTGCCCCTTCGTGTGAGTTCTTCCTTTACGGTCATGAGGTCTATGACCTGCCCGGCACGGTACATACTCTGCAGGGCGGCATAGATTTCACGGTTCTTTTCGATGTAGAACACTTCCGGGCGCAATATTCCGGCAACCAATGTGATCGCCTTGCTCTCTATAAGGCAGGCGCCGAGTACGATTTCCTCGAGCTCGGCGTCCTGCGGGTTTACAATGTCATCCATGAATCGTTTCAATAATCATATTCATCCAGAAACGCTTTGTCCGACAGATAAGTGCTTGCCTGCACACAGTATTTCGTATCCGTCAGATGATCGTAATACTCGTCGATTTGCCGTATGCTCATACTGCGTTCGCGGGGAGAAAGTTTCTTCCATTCCCGTCTGGCACGGCCGATATTGACCCTTTGCTTCTGGGTTACCTCGTGATATTTCTCCCAGAAAACCTCGAAGGTGACACCACCTGTTTCTTCACGTGCCGCCTCACGGCATCTCTGTCCGATCAGCAAGTCATAGTCGGGGATACGGATGTGCGTGATGTACGGATTGACCACTCTTTCAATAATCCCTTCTTCGTACATCCTATCGAAGAAACGGCGTGTGCGGCTGAGTTTCCATCCGAACACTTTCGCCCAGTGGGTGAGGGAGATCACCGATTCTCCCCTCCGGCATTCGAAGGTCTGACCGTTGACGCGACACGTCACAGTGCTGTAATTGACATGGGTTAATACCAAGATGAACGCTTCGAAACTGCCCGTTGCGTTTTTAGTCATCTTCATTTGTTCCTCGAATAAGACTTTAGGGAAGAGGATGTAGCCCTTTTTCAGCATTTCTGCTATTGATTTGTTCATAACTGAATATTATTAATTCGGCTCAAAGGTATACCGGTTATTTGAACCGGGCAATTTTGCGGTTCATTCCGGTTCAAAGTGATGTTTTCAGCTCACGCCCGGAGGGGCTTTAATGCCATACGCGGGAGGGGTTTTCGGGGCCATATTTAGCGGCACCCCTCGCGGCACCCCTTGAAAATCTCTCAAACGCCTTGTAGGAAGGGGAATCCGGACGCACGTTTTTTGCGTTCCGGCACCCCATCCGGCAACTAATATATATAATAAATAAAGAATGTATTAAAATACATTATATCTTTTTCCTCATTTTGGGGATGGCAAGATAGGGATTTTCTTTAATCATTTCATATACCAGCGCAGGCGTTCCCCAACATCTCACGATGGCGGCAATCTGTTGGGGAGTAAGTGTCTGGGTGTGCGGGGTAAATCCCGCTTCCGTCAGTTGTTGCGGCAATGCCGGGTGTTCTGTTATCGTCCGGCGAAAAGCTCGCACCGCTGAACTGTTGTACTGAAAGTTCGGAAAATAAGCGATTGCCACTTCGGACAACGCATGGCAGCCGCAAAGCAGCCAGTCATAGGATTTAATTTTCATGTTCCTTTATTCATTTGGTTATGGCGCAAAAGTATGCTTTCTCCGAATGATGGGATAAACTGTTATTTTTATTGTCGGTAATTTCAATATGAAATTAGTTGGAAAATATTTAAATAAAAATCTAATTATTTAAACAATCTTCTCTATATTTGCACTCGGTATTAGATTTCATATGGCATTTCTGTTCTCTTACAGACAGTAGTGCCCGGTTTAAATAGAAATAAAGGTATTAGGATGTCGAAAATAATAAAAGAAGCACAAAAACATTTACAACAGAAAAGGGAAAAATATCGTCGTCAGGAAGAGAAGATGGAGGAAATGAAATGTACAATGCAACATACGGAAACGGAGATCAAGCAATTGGAATATGCGCTGGAAGTAATGGAAAGCGCGGAAAAGGCAGGCCGCAAGCGGAGAGTGATCGCTCATGATAAGATAAAGGAGTACTTTGCTTCTTTCAGCCGTTTCTTCGACTTTTTGCAGCACCGCTTGAATCTGTTTGTGCATTATGAGCTGGCGTGCGAGATTATCTTTGCGCGCTACCGGTTCCGAAGCAGGTCGCGCACTCCCGGAAGGGAATATCTCAGTTTCGCTACCGTACTGACTTATTTTAAAAATGAAAGGGGTATGGTGAGCTGATAGTACGAATAAAATAGAAATCTAAAGATAAAAGCATGGAAAATAAATGTTTTAGGAACAGAAACGACTAAATTGATATTTTTTCCTTATTTTTGTATGTCTATTATTGAATGATATGATACAGATAATACAATTAAAAGGAAAAGACAAACGTTTATATCGGCTGCTGGCACCTCTGGTTATGGATCCTGACGTGATACGTGCCAACAACAATTACCCGTTCAAGACGAGTGAAGACTACGTCTGGTATATTGCGGTCGATGGAAAAGAAGTGAAGGGATTTATCCCGGTGGAACAGAAGAGCAAGAAAAAGGCTGTAATAAACAATTATTATATAGGAGCTGAAAAGACGGAGCGGGAAGAGATCTTATCCGACCTGTTGCCTGCCGTAATAAAAGATTTCGGTCCTGAGAGCTGGCTGCTTCATTCCATCACACTTGTACAAGACAAAGAAATATTCGAAAAATTCGATTTTACATCCATGGATAAGAAATGGACACGTTACGTTAAAATGTATAGATAGGAGGCTTATGGGGAAAAAAGTTGCAGGCACTAAAAATGTATATGAGCTGGCACAAGAACGATTGAAAGTAATATTTAGCGAGTTTGATAATATATATGTATCATTTTCCGGAGGTAAGGATAGTGGGGTACTGCTGAATATGTGTATTGATTATATCCGGAAGAATAATTTGAAAATACGTCTGGGAGTCTTCCACATGGATTACGAGATCCAGTATAAGATGACCATCGACTATGTAGACCGGATATTGGAGGCCAATAAGGATATTCTGGATGTTTACCGAGTGTGCATTCCTTTCCGGGTGTCGACCTGCACATCTATGTATCAGTCTTTCTGGCGTCCGTGGGAGGACAGCAAGAAGAATATATGGGTACGCTCCATGCCCAAGAAAGCGATGACAAAGGAGGATTTCCCTTTTTATAATACGTCAATGTGGGATTACGAGTTCCAGATGCGTTTTGCGCAATGGTTGCATAACAAGAAGGACGCGGTGCGCACCTGCTGCCTGATCGGAATCCGTACCCAAGAGAGTTTCAACCGCTGGAGATGCATCTACATGAGCCGCAAATTCCAGATGTATCATAAGTATAAATGGACTTCAAAGGTGGGCAACGATATTTACAACGCGTACCCTATTTATGACTGGAAGACGACGGACGTATGGACGGCCAACGGTAAGTTCCAATGGGATTATAACACGCTGTATGATCTGTATTATCGGGCGGGTGTCAATCTGGAACGCCAGCGCGTGGCGAGTCCTTTCATCAATGAGGCACAGGAGAGCCTGCAACTCTACCGGGTGCTCGATCCCAACACTTGGGGCAAGATGATCGGGCGGGTGAACGGAGTCAACTTCACCGGTATGTATGGCGGTACCCACGCTATGGGATGGCAGTCGGTGAAACTTCCCGAAGGATACACATGGCGGGAGTTTATGTATTTTCTTCTGTCCACGTTGCCGGAGCGGGCACGGAAGAATTATCTCCGGAAACTGTCGGTAAGTGTGAATTTCTGGCGGACGAAAGGCGGCTGCCTGAGCGACTCGACCATCCAGAAACTGATTGACGCCAAAGTGCCGATTGTCGTGATGGACAACAGCAACTATAAAACGTTGAAGAAACCCGTGCGCATGGAATATCAGGATGACATCGACATCCCGGAATTCAAGGAGATACCTACTTACAAGCGGATGTGCATCTGCATCCTGAAGAACGACCATGCCTGCAAATACATGGGATTCTCGCCTACAAAGGAGGAAATGAGCAAAAGAAGTCAAATAATGGAACAATATAGAATCATAGTATCATGAGTGTAGATAAAAGCCCTGTTTATGAGGTAAAGGCGGTGCCTGTGGAAAAAGTGTATGCCAACGATTATAACCCGAATGTGGTGGCTCCGCCTGAAATGAAGTTGCTCGAACTGTCTATCTGGGAGGATGGATTTACGATGCCCTGCGTGTGTTATTATGATAAGGAGGCCGACCGCTATATCCTGGTGGACGGTTACCACCGCTATACGGTACTGAAGACATCGAAACGGATTTACAAACGCGAGAACGGGCTGCTCCCGATTGTCGTGATAGACAAGGACCTGTCCAACCGTATGAGCTCGACCATCCGCCACAACCGTGCGAGAGGTATGCACAACATCGAATTGATGTGCAACATTGTTGCCGAACTTGACAAGGCGGGGATGTCGGATCAGTGGATTATGAAGAATATCGGTATGGACCGAGACGAATTGTTGCGTTTGAAACAAATTTCCGGGCTTGCCGACCTGTTTGCCAATCATGAGTTCAGTATTCCGGACGAAGTTGCCCCGACGGAAACGGAGCGTAAAGTGTTGTAATCAGGCAATTAGATATGTATACTATTGTTAATTTTTCTTTTTTGGAAAATAACCTTTCTGAAAATTGTATATATTAATCAAATCGGTTACATTTGTAACCATAAACAAAACGGAGACAGCGTCTCTTTAGTAAACAATAGAATACATAAAATGAAAAGAATACTGGTAAGTGGAGGGGCCGGCTTTATTGGTTCTCATCTTTGTACACGGCTGATAAACGATGGTCACGAAGTGATATGCCTGGATAATTTTTTTACGGGGTCGAAAGACAACATCGCTCATCTGATGGGCAATCACCATTTTGAAGTAGTGCGGCATGATGTCACTTACCCATATTCTGCAGAGGTGGATGAAATATACAATTTGGCTTGTCCCGCGTCTCCCATTCATTATCAGCATGACCCTATACAAACGGCCAAGACGTCGGTGATGGGGGCTATCAATATGCTGGGATTGGCGATGAGACTGGATGCAAAGGTGTTGCAGGCTTCTACGAGCGAGGTGTATGGTGACCCGATTGTGCATCCGCAGCCGGAGTATTATTGGGGGAACGTAAATCCTGTGGGGTACCGTTCCTGCTACGATGAGGGGAAACGCTGTGCGGAGACATTGTTTATGGATTATCATCGACAGAATGATGTGCGTGTGAAGATTATCCGCATATTCAATACGTATGGTCCGCGTATGCTGCCGAACGACGGGAGGGTAGTCTCAAACTTCGTTCTGCAGGCATTGAACAATGAAGACATCACGATATATGGTGACGGAAAGCAGACGCGCAGTTTCCAATATATCGACGATCTGATAGAGGGAATGATAAGGATGATGGAGACGGAGGACGATTTTACCGGTCCTGTGAATCTCGGCAATCCGAATGAGTTCTCGATACAGGAGTTGGCGGAAAAGATAATCGCCATGACGGGTTCTTCTTCGAAGATAGTGTTCAAGTCATTGCCGAACGATGATCCCAAGCAACGACAGCCGGATATAACGCTGGCAAGGAAAAAACTCGGTTGGGAGCCTACCATCGAACTGGAAGATGGGCTGAGCCGCATGATTGAGTATTTTAAGGGATCTAAAACGAATAAATAAGGAGATAATTATGAATGTGGAAATTAATCCTTCCGAATATAAAGTCCTCATTGTGGACGATGTCATTTCAAATGTACTTTTATTGAAGGTGCTATTGAACAATGAGAAATTTCAGATTGTAACTGCCAGCAACGGTACGGAGGCTTTGGCACAGGTGAAGAAAGAGAAACCGGATCTTGTGCTGTTGGATGTCATGATGCCGGACATCAGTGGGTTTGACGTGGCGAAGCAGATGAAAGCTGATCCCGAAATGTCTGATATTCCTATCATTTTCCTGACTGCGCTGAATAGCACGGCGGATATAGTGAAGGGATTTCAGGTGGGAGGTAATGACTTTATCTCCAAACCGTTCAATAAGGAGGAACTGATCATCCGTGTGACGCACCAGATTTCGCTGGTTGCCGCCAAACGGATCATCGTGGCGCAGACGGAGGAATTGCGTAAGACGATCATGGGACGTGACAAGCTGTATTCTGTGATTGCGCACGACTTGCGTTCGCCGATGGGTTCTATCAAGATGGTGCTGAATATGCTGATTCTGAATCTGCCCAGCGAGACAATCGGTGAGGAGATGTATGAGTTGCTGACAATGGCGAACCAGACCACTGAGGATGTGTTCTCACTGCTCGATAATTTGCTGAAATGGACGAAGAGCCAGATCGGTAAGTTGAAGGTGGTTTATCAGGAGTTCAATATGGTGGAAGTCGTAGAGAGTGTAAGTGAGATCTTTACGATGGTGGCCGGTCTGAAGAACATTAAAATTGTACAGGATATGCCTGTGGTCCCCGTGGTTGTCCGTGCGGATATAGATATGCTTAAGACGGTGATCCGCAACTTGATAAGTAATGCAATCAAGTTTAGTAATGAGGGCTCGGAAGTGCTGGTGTCACTGACTGAGGAGGACGGTATGGCTATCGTCAGCGTGAAGGATAGTGGCTGCGGTATCGATGAGGAGAACCAAAAGAAACTGCTGCATACGGATACGCATTTCAGTACCTTCGGCACTAACAACGAGGAAGGTTCGGGACTGGGATTGCTGCTGTGCCAGGATTTCATCGTCAAGAATGGAGGCAAACTCTGGTTTACTTCGAAGAAGGGAGAGGGATCTACATTCAGTTTCTCGGTGCCGCTGCTGTAGAGTGCACCACAGATTACACGGATTAACACAGATTAAAAAGGAAAAAGAGGATTAACACAAATTAAAAAAGAGGATTAGCACAGATTAAAAAAGGAAAAACGCAAATTGCGTAATCTGCGTTTTTATCCTCCTCTTCAATTCACGTTTAATCTCTTCTTAATCTGTGTTAATCCGTGTAATCTGTGGTGAAACTATCTCTTGCACATTGCCTTGAAATCGCAGTATGCACATTTCTTTATGTCCTCTGTTTGCGTGAAAGGTTCTTTCTCATCAAATATTTCCTCCAACAAGGCTTGCAGGCGTTCACGGAACTCGTCTTCAAAGAAAGCGAAGTTGTTTACCGGTATTTTCGGTTTGCGGGGTTCTCCCATTTCGATAACAGGTGAATAGCTTTCTGAGGCGGCACGATGAATATAAAGCAAGGCGGGAGCTACCATTAAAGGTTGTTTCCGGCTCATGATGGCAGCATACAGGAACGTCTGGAAGATATAATTGGGACGCGTTTCCGAAGGAGTGAACAGTTGCTCGATATTGGCAGGAATCTTCGGGCTTCCTCCTGTTTTATAGTCTACGATACGTAATGTACCTTCTTTGGCGTCCATACGGTCGATTGTTCCACCGAGACGGAGCGTTAAAGGTCCTAAGGCAGTCTGTATGGTTATCTTCTCCGATACCTTTTTCTCCATAGCGACCATCTCGAAAGGAGTGTATTGCAGGTCGTTACGAAGCAACTGTTTCAAGTAAGAAACGATTACTTTGGAATTGATGAGCTGCACACCGTTGTATTCGGGCTTCTCTTCCGGTGCGACTTTGAACAGTTCCTGCTTGAAGGCTTGGTCTACATAACCTTGCAGCTTTATTTCGTCACGCAGCAGACGTTCCAAGTCCTCTCTCTGAATCATTTTTCCGTTGGCTGTCAGGTCAGTATAAGCCAGTTGGGCGGAGAGGTGGAAGATTGTTCCGAACAGGGCGGAATCGATTTCCGCACTTACTTCATCCGGTGTTTTCAGTCCGGCAACGTATCGGTAATAGAACCTCAGCCGACAATCAAGATAAGTGTTGAGGGCAGAAGGAGAAAGGATGACGGATTCGGGCTGGGCAGTGTCGTAGGCACGGTAAAGCCGTCTCAGTATTTCCGGAGTTTTTTCTATTTGTATCTCCAGCGTGTTTTGCGGAGATTGTCCGGCTTCCAGATACTCGCGGGTGATCTCGTGCGGACCTTCCACCAGCAGTTGCAGCATGAAACGGGACTCTTCGCCACGATTCAGTCCGTCCGAAGAGGTGTTGTAGAGCAGCGTGATATTCTCTGCCCGTTGAATCAGACGGTAGAAGTAGTAAGCGTATACTGCGTTTTTATGTTCGATGGTCGTCATGCCGAAGGCTTTGCGGAGGTTGTAGGGGATGAAAGAGGACTCTCCACCGGCTTTCGGAAGTTGCCCCTCGTTGAGCGACAACATGATAAGATTACGGAAATCGAGGTTACGTGTCTCCAACACTCCCATGATTTGCAGTCCGATAGCCGGTTCTCCGTGAAAGGGGATATTGGAAGCGGTCAGCACTTTGGTGATAAGACGTTTCAGGGTATCGGTACGCACGCTTAATTCTCCGCTTTCTATCAGACTGTATAATCTGTTTATTTTCAGGTGACTCTGGAAGATGGATTCCCGATATAGCTGGTTGAATATATCGTCATATTCCCCTTCTTTGCGATAGAGGATGGATATGCTTTTGATTAATCGGAGCAGGTAGTCGCATAACTCCCTGATATTGCTTTGCGGAGTGAAAAGAATAGTCAGGAAATCATCTTTTTTCAGTTCCGACGGGAGCGGATAGAAACGGTTGGTCTTTGTAAGCTCGCGTTCCAGGCGGGTGGCATGATCCGATAGTTGCCGGGTGTAGGGGTGTTTTAATATTTTTGATACGGCTTCGTAGGTGAAACGTCCGGTATCTGGTCGATAGCCGTTGGTCTGTAATTCCATAGCTGCGTTGATGAAGCTGTACACCGGAGTTTGCGCCAATGGGAATCCCATAGTGATATTTACGTTTTGCACATCCTGTGGGATGGAGTGAAGCACGGGGAGGAGCAGGGCTTCGTTGCAAAGCACGATGGCATTTTCCTTTTCGCTGCCCATCTGGGCTGTCTGGGAGAACAGGAAGCGGGCTTGTGCATTTTCGGTGGAAGCGGAGATATAACGTATCTTTTTCGGCTTCCGGAAGATGTCGAAATAACTTTCCGGTAGTTCGTTGGGGAAGTCGATGAGGTTGCGTTTGATAAATTCTCCGGCTTCGTGCTTGGAGATTCGTTGGGTATAGAAGAGATCGTAATCCCAATAAAACATGGCTTTCCCGGCTTTTTGCAGCTTTTGGAAGAATTCTTTCTCTACTTTGTTCAATACGTTGAAACCGACGAATACGTATTTATCGTATTTGAGCCGGTCGGTATCGAGTTGTTCGATGACGTTCCGGTAGAGCATACCTTCGTAGGCAATGCCCAGTTCGGCAAGGTTCTCCCGATAACGATGATAGATAATACCCAGTTTGTCCCAGAGGGATATGAATTTTTCCTTGAGTTCGGTACGCCGTTCGATGGAGAAGTTCTGAAAGAATTGCCGGATGGCTTCTTCCTGTTCTTCATCGAGGAATTCGTAGTCGTCCATCAGGTTCTTCAGGTCTTGCAGATTGCTGAACAGTTTGTCTGCATCCACCATATTTTTGTCTACGTCGTCGAAATCGCTAATCAGCAGTTCACCCCAGAAGTAGAAATCGTCCAGCGTCTCCCGACTTCCGGTCTCTTCTTTGAATACTTTATAAAGCTCGCAAACCAAACGGATCGGATCCCCTGCCTTTTGTACGGATAGTTTCTGCAACAGGTCACTGATACTCATGGCGGCAGGCGACCAGATAGGTTGGTCGGATTCTTCTGCCAGGTATTCGTTAAAAAACAGGTTAGCGCGTTTGTTGGGGAAAACGAGCACGGTGCGCGACAGGTCGTTTCCTATTTTCGTATATAAGTCATGGGCGACTAGTTGGAGAAATGGTTGCATATCGGATAATCATTTTTAGTCTGTGACAAAGATACGATATAGAAGTGAAAGAATAAGCGGAATATAGGAAATTAGCTTCTTTAAGATATCTCGATCTGCAGAAAGTTGCTTAATTGATCAACTTTTACTATCTTTGCCGTATGAATAGAAAAGTAATAGCATACGAAAACTACTATAAAGATTTTTTTGACACCTTAGATAAAGGTACACAAGAAAAAGTCTTGTATGGCTTACTCTTATTAAAGACTCAAGATAAACTGCCTGCAAAGTATGTGAAATTTCTCAAAGATGGTTTATATGAGTTAAGAATAGAATGGCAAGGTAATATTTATCGGATTTTCTTTTGTTATGATGAAGGACGCATTGTTATATTATTCAATGGTTTTCAAAAGAAAACGCAGAAAACTCCCGATAGAGAGATTAATAAAGCATTAAAACTAAAGAAAGAATATTATGAGCGAAAAAGAACTGAAGATGTTTGATGTCGATGCACAGTTGGACGCTGTGTTTGGCAAAGAAGGAACTCCGGAGCGTAAGGCTGCCGAAGATAGAGCCAATGCTTTCTTTACCGGGCAGATAATTGAAGAGGCTAGGAAGAAAGCTAAAATGACACAAGAGGAACTTGCTAAAAAGATTGGGACAAACAAATCTTATATTTCCCGTGTTGAAACAGGAAAAACAGAGCCTAAAGTCTCTACTTTTTATCGTATTGCTTCAGCCTTAGGTATGACGGTTGAATTGACCCCTGCTATGTGAAAGCTAAGATAAAATAATATGAATTTTCCTAATGTCTTTACTAATGAGGGGATGTCACAACGAATAATAAACGCAGATTAACGCAAATTATCGCAGAAGTTTTTATAAGTCGTAACTGAAATAATCTGCGATAATTTCAGTTAATCCTGCGTTTTGCCCCCTTCTATACTTTTTCTATCCTCTCCTCATCCACATACCACAGATAACCGGTAATATTCTCGTACCCCATCTTAGAAAGTAACTGCATATATCCCTTCACCTGCTTGTTATATTTAGGATTCTCCTTGCCAAACTTAAAGTCTACTACAACCACCTGATTCTCTTTCATCATCACACGGTCCGGACGGCGGGTTTGCAGCACACCTTTCTCCTTGTAGATGATGGCACATTCGCTGAATAACGTCCATTCTCCTGAGTACCAATCCTGTATTTCGGGGGAAGAGAAAGCCTTTTGCACCACTTCGCGCACCATTCCCTCTTTTTCATCATCCCGGATAACCCCTTCAAAGACAAGGCGGTCGATGGCAGAATCGATGTCTTCTTCCGTCTCAATGGCGGAGAATAAGGTATGCAACAAACGGCCGCGATTGATAAAACGATCGTCGGAATCTTCCTCCTCAATGCCCTGAATAAAGTCCGCAGAACGGTTGGATTGGCGGAACTCGATGTCGTGCCGCATGGATTCCATACGGATAGGACGTTTCTCCGGTTTTTGAGTAAGTTTGTTGGTCGAAGTCTTGGCCTTTTCTTCTTCCGAAGAACAAAGTTCACCCTGCTCGTAACACTCTTCGTCCCATTCTATATCCTCTTTCAGCGCCACAACAGGAAGAACATTCGCCAATAATTCCGACATTGTACCCTTTTGTCCTTTCTTGCTCCAGATGATGAGATTCTTTCCTGCACGGGTGAAGGCAACATAGAGCAGATTTAGGTTATCCACCCAAAGTTGCAGGCGTTCGTTCAAGTAATCATCCCCGTAGATAGATTCCGCCATTTGTGTGGAATAATTAATGGGAAGGATATCCAGCCCATCGAACGGGGCCACCTGCGGTGTACACCACACAAGCTGACTGTTCGTCTCGTTCTCCAACTTCCAGTCGCAGAAAGGAAGAAGTACCGTATGGAACTCCAGTCCTTTGGATTTGTGTATGGAGAAGATGCGGATGCCCTCCACCTCGCCGCTTGGAATCGTCTTGCCGCACAACGTTTCGTCCCAATAACGGATGAATCCGTCGAGCTCGGAAGAGTTACTTTGCAGATAATCCGTCACTGCATCGAAAAAGGCGAACAGGTAAGCGTCCTGATCGCTGATGCGGTTCATCTCGAAGATACTGAAAAGTTCCTCCAAAAGTTCGTAGAGAGGCATTAACCGTAGTTCTTCCAGCTTCTCAAGGAATGCGGCAGGAAGATAATTCTCTACGGGAAGGAGTAAGAGCGTGTTCCAGTCCAGTCCTTTCCGCAGTACTTCGTTCTGATAAGCCACAGCAAGTTGGGCACGCGCTATCTTGTTGTTCCCGTCGGAGAGATAACGCAAGGCGTCCAACATCATGCAGATAGCGAGCGAGGCGTCAAGGCGGAAAGCTTCGTCCGACACGATCTTATAATGCAGCTCCTTGTCAAAGTAATCGGCAATGCGGGGAATGTTCTTATTCTTCCGCACGAGAATCGCTATATCATTCAGCCGTACACCGGAAGCGAGAAGACGGTTCACCTCTTCACCTAAGCTGATCAATGTCTGTTCGGTATAGTCATGTTCCTCATCGGGTTCGAGGAACGAAACCTTCACGTAACCCTTTTCCGTTTCCTTGGAAGATTCCTGCACAACATCAGCGTAGGCTTTCTGCAAATCTTTGCAGTCTTCGCCCAACTGACTGCGGTATATCCCGTTCAGATAATCGGCAGCGGCAGTAAAAACACGGTTGTTGAAACGGATGATATTGGTTTCGCTCCGCCGGTTGGTAGCCAATGTCCTTACATGGATGGGGAAATGCTCAATGCGGTCGTTCAGACTATTCAGAATCCCCCAGTCACCATTCCGCCAACGGTAAATGGACTGTTTGACATCTCCCACAATCAAGCTGTCCGCTCCTTGCGAAAGCCCTTCGAGCAAAAGCAGTTTGAAATTCCCCCATTGCATTCGGCTGGTATCCTGAAACTCGTCTATCATCACGTTGCGGATATTGGTTCCTATCTTTTCGAATACAAAAGAGGAATCACCGTCTTTTACCAATTGATGAAGCAGGGCATTGGTGTCCGACAATAAGAAACGGTTGTTATCGTGGTTCAGTTGGCGCACTTCCTCGTCGATATTGGCGAGAAGCTGCACTTTATTGAGATGTTGCAGGGACAGTCGGCAACTGTTCAGCAACAGGTTATTTTTTGAACGGAGCTTTTCCGCATCCTCCAGGATATGTATCAGACTGGAATCTGCCAAAGCGATGATGTCCGCGTAGCGGGAAGAACTTTTTGCCGCCCAGTTCTTTGCATCTTCCAGACACTTCTCCACAGTCGCATTGCGGATATCGTTTCCTAAGATACCATTATTCAGTTTACGGAAATAACTGCCGATTCCGCGTGAACCGTTTTTCAGATCGTCGGCGGTTAACGCATGGCCTTCCAATTCCTCCTCAAAATGATCATAGAAACCTTTCATTTCTTCCAGCACTTCGGTTTCCAGCTCTTTCAGTTGCTTGCGGTATTCCTTGATGGTGTCCGGATTGCGCAACCGCTTCCGAAGTCCTTCCCCTTTTTCAATATAGCCCTCGTCAAAGATATTGCGGCCGAAACTTTTGACCTCGTCCGATACATTCCAACGCTTGTCATCGGCAATCCGTTCGTTGATATAGTCCAGCAGCCACGCGAGGACAGGGGAGGTGGGACCGAGTTTCTCAATCATGCTGTCTACCGCATCGCTGAGTACTTCGGTATTGTTCAGCTCGATATTCAGATTCGGGCTGAGTTCCAGTTCCCGCGCCAGGTTACGCATGACGGATTGGAAGAACGAGTCGATGGTTTCCACCCGAAAACGGCTGTAATCGTGCAACATATAGCCGAGAGCGACTCCCGCCGCTTCCCGTATTTCCAGCTCCGTCCTTCCGGTTTCTTTTTTTATCCGGTCGAGATAGGCTTGGGAATCTTTGTCACCTATCTGAATGCCATATAGCTGGCTGAGAATACGCTCTTTCATTTCGGCCGTCGCCTTATTGGTAAAGGTAACGGCCAGAATCTGACGGTAGGCACGCGGATTGAGGATTAATAATTTAATGTATTCCACTGCAAGGGTAAACGTTTTACCCGAACCGGCGGAAGCCTTATATACTAAAAGTTCACTCATGCTTATTGTAAATCTGTTAATAGAATTTTTTCATAAAGTCCGGTCCGAAACAGAGCAGGAATAGAGGGAGATAGTCTTTTAAAGCCACTCGGAGTAACTTTAAGGCTTGTCCGATCCTGTAATTTACAGTCTGCGGGGAGACATTCAGTTTCTCTGCTATCTCTTTATGGGTGAGATGTTGGCTACGATTCATCTCGTATGCTTCACGACACTCTTTGGGAAGTTGCCTCAATGCTTCTTCGTAGAGTCGGAAAAGCTCGTTGCCCAGATAGAAATCAGGGTTATTGAATTCGCCTTCGTATTTCTCTATGATTTCCTGATGTACTCTTCGTTTGATCTCAAAATGGGAAAGACGATTGAGAGCCTTGTTCTTTACGATGGTGAAAAGTAAGGTTTTCAATGTCAGTTCCGGCAAAAGGCTGCTGCGATTTTCCCACAGCCACATCATTGTTTCTTGTACGATTTCCTCAATCTCCTCCTGTTCATAGACATATTGGGAACAAAAAGCACACAGCCTCCGGAAATAGTAGCGGTAGACTGCGTCAAAAACATTTTCGTCTCCTGCTCTGAGGGCGGTGATGATGGACTTATTGTTGTTAATATCGAAAGATATCGGAGGTTGCGGCATTATCATTTTTTTAATGTAAGACAAAAATAGTCAAAGAAGTAGAGATAAAGAAATAAAAACACGAGAAAAAATTTTTTTCTTTCTTAGTTTAGTATATTTGCATCGCCAACTGTATAACTACAAAGGTATTATTTTTATATTGTAAAAAGATTGAATAGAACATGGATGAAATGATCTTGTTGGCCTACTTGCGAGGTGAATGTAGTGACGAGGAAACAGAACGGGTGGAAGCATGGTGCGAGGAAGCACCGGAAAACCGGAAAGTTCTAGAGCAACTTTACTATACTCTTTTTGTAGGCGACCGTGTAGCGGTGATGAATACTGTGGATACAGAGGCATCATTAAAGAATTTGAAATCGGCAATCAGGGAGAAGGAGGAAAAGAATCAACGGAAAGGGATGCCTGTCCGTTGGGGGCGTTATGCCACTGTGGCTGCCGCTTTCTTCACCGGGCTTGTTGTTGCGGGTGGAATCACTTGGGGGTTGCTGTCCAACAAACTTTCGGATTACGAGGTGCTGACCATTGCAGGCCAGCGGGCACAAACGGTATTACCGGATGGCAGTAAAGTGTGGCTGAATGCATCTTCCAGATTGGTTTATCACAATTCTTTCTGGAGTTCGGAGCGTGAGGTGGACTTGTCGGGTGAAGCCTATTTTGAGGTGACTCATGACAAGTATGCACCTTTTATTGTAAACAGCAAGCAAATCAGAACCCGTGTGCTGGGCACAAAATTTAATGTGCGTGCCCGCGAGGAAGAGAATAGGGTAGTGACTACCTTGCTTCAAGGTAAGGTTCAAGTGGATTCTCCGCGCACGGAGAATAACGGATATGTGCTGAAACCGGGACAGACCTTGAATATCGATACAGATACTTATCAGGCGGAGCTGATCGAATATAACCAACCGACAGATGTTCTTTTATGGATTAAAGGGAAGTTGATGTTCAAGCAGAATTACTTATTGGAAATCACCAATATCATGGAAAAGCTGTATGATATTAAATTTATCTATGAAGATGAAACGTTGAAGACCGAACGCTTCACCGGTGAGTTTTCTACGGACAGCACTTCTGATGAGATCCTGAATGTGCTGATGCATACACATCATTTCAGCTATAAGAAAGAAGGAAGGACTATCCGGTTGAGAAAGAGATAGCTTTTTGAGTATTCTTGTTGTTGATAAACAGATATAAATATGAGAACCTCATCTTACACGCAGGAAACAATGGTGATAGAAAATCCTTCTAAATCACTTGTTATGCTTATGAATAAACTAAGAGATAGAAAAATGGCTCAATTAAAAGATTTGAAAGAAAAGAAAGATTTTTATTTTCCTAAGAACAAGCAATGAAAGTCACTCACCCTATAAAAACAAGTGAAGGAGACGAATATCTTGTTTTAATTGAAAGTATGGCTATGGATACTTATATATCACTTAATATCTCGAAAGCAATATCAAGGATATGTAGATTGTATCAAAAGTAGAATTTGTTCAATGTCTAAATAAAAAAAGCGGAGATAAGTCTCCGCTTTTTTTATTTAGATGTATTATTCAGGCCATTCTATCAGATTGAATTCTGAGATACCAATATCATATTCTCCATAAGAACCTGGATTCCATGAATCAGGGAAGTACAGTTTGAGATATTGTGTTGTTATAGGGGTATAAAATTTTACTATATTATTTTTGATCCTGTCGGGTTGGGGGAATAATTTACTTCCTACTAGTTTCCAATCATTGCCATTTTCGCTTGTATATATATCAACATTCTTTACATTCGATTTATAAGAAAATGCGGTAGTGACTCCCATTGATATTCCGTTGAATGTAACTTCCTTTTTAAAATTAAAAACTAAAGTAACATCTTTATCGTATCCGGTTACAAACCACTTATCATATTTAGCCTCATTAGCATCTTTTCCATCAATAAGATACATGATAGTGCTGCTATAAGGTGTAGAATTAATATACCAATTACGATCAGCTATAAACTGTCCGTTTCCCAATTCAGATTCTCCCGGATCTACGTTGATACAGTTATTGATGAGTACACAATACATCTTATTCATATTGGTACTCAATGCTACGTGTTCATCCGATACTTCTTTCAATTTTATCGGGAATAGATATTTGCCGGACAAATCCATCGCTGTAAAATTAGTAAGCGTGAGACAAGCGGAGTCTTTCGAAACATAATCTCCGGCTTTTATGGTAGCTGTATTTTGGGTAAATTCATAAGTACCTTCTACCGGAAGCGCATACTTTGTACCATGTGTAGCGTTATAAGTAGTCACTGCTTCCAGATCTCCTATCTCCAACGTAACGGTAACATCTGTGGATAAAGGAGAGGTGATTCTTACCGGTATTTTATATTCCACTTTTTCAGGAAGTGCGGCAGGATTGAACTGTACAGTCAGATCCATAAAGTCCATAGGTGTCATTCCATTACTCAGATATACTTTCTGAGTGGTATCGTCTCCTACGATTTTTTCTTCATATTCGTCCTCATCGCAAGCACTGAAAAGGCAGAGGCTTATCAGGCTAATTGCAATCAGACTGTATTTTCTATAATTTATGTGATTCATAATCTATATTTTAAGTTATTCTACATTTTCAACATCCTTGTCAGGCTTGTTATCAGCTATAATATTTTTTATCCAACTAGTGGTACCTGATGAGGTACAAACATTTCCATGTCCGGTATAATCACGGAATTCATTTCCTTCGCCTTCATCCAATCTCCAATATGCTTCCAGACCATCTGACCCCGGATTCACATTAAACATATTATTTAGAATCTGGGTAGGAGTAATTGCTTTTGTCCAGAATCGTAATTCACTCACCTTTACGTTTGCCACTAAATATTGTCTTTCATCAGGATTACCAAATGTGAATTTATTCTTACCCAAATTAGTGACGATACCTTTCATGGTCTTTTCCGAGTCTTTCACGCCATTTACATAAATTGTAAGTTTAGCACCATCGTTTACAAAAGCTAAATGATACCATGTGTCTGTGTTAAATAACATATTAGAATTCATTTGACTGTCCTGGTTCTTTGCTTGAAGCCGATTCCCTTCTGTAAACGCATCACCGAATCTTGTATAGATTTCTCCTGTTTTCCCGGCAGGAGCGAATGCGGCAAATAAAGCCTGATTGTTCCATTTTCCTATTTCTTTGCCTAGCTTGTCAATACTGATTCTAAATTCTACCGACCATTCTTTTAATTCATAATCTTGGCGCATTTGCATCTCTAGAATGTTATACCTGTTGATGACGGGAACAGATATGGTTTTCAACGGATCCATGATGTATACCATCATATCAGCTCCTTTCAGCGTTTTGATACTTCCTTCGGTTGCAATACTGACAGGCAATGCATAATTCTTGCCTGATTTCTTCATCTCCTCAGTCATCGGCTTGAAAGTTACTTTTACTCCCTGTGCATCTTGTTCACCTTGTTTAATCGTTACAGTATTGTTTTCAACATCGTATCCTTCTTGCGGAAGCAGTACATAGTCCGTACCGTTTCTCTGGTTGTATGCTTCCAGAACCGCTTCATTGACGGCAACCTGAACCTTTACATCTTCCGGAACTGCCTGTCCGGCACACGGAGTGAAATATACAGGCAAATCTGCGCTTCGGATAGGAACCTTCTGCGCAATATAGGCTTGCGTTTTCGATTCTTTGATATAAACCATGCTGTCAACCGTATCATATTTAGCATCATTACATCCCATGAGGGATATGACAATACCAGTCAATATAATTGAATATTTGTTTCGTTTCATAATTATCGATATTTAGTTTATTTTACAGGAGGGTTCATAATTCGAGTGGCATTACGCAAAAACGGATAGGTACCTTCGTAGCCGGGTACATAAAACTCATATTCCATGTGATAAGTACCAACTCCGCCTTTCCGTATCTTTTTACCGTTTACAACCGGATTCCAACGGGCCATGCCTTCCAATGATTTCATTTTTGTTCCATCGGGAGCTGTAAAATCATATCCTCCCATTTGTGCATACTTCTCAAAATCTTCCGTCACTATGAGCTTTCTTGCCAATTCTTCAGCAGGAACCTCTGATGAATACTTGTCTATAAGACCATTTAAACGGCTGTTAAGTGTATATTCACCGGTACAAGTATAAGCCTGCGTAATGAAATAATCAAAATAGCTGGCATATTTAGCTGGCAAATTTGAAATCTCACCATCTACTACAAGATATCTTCCTGTACCGGATTTAGGACCTACACGTTTGGACATGGTATCCAAAAATACGTCAATACGTCCCGGTCTTCCCATTTCATAATTTGTTTCAAAAGGCTGTGGAGTAGTTATTTCCCAGTCCATATCAAAGCCGTCATAGTTATATTTGTCGATGGTATCGCAAATGGCATTCGCGAATTTCACTATTGAGGCTTTAACGGCTTCTTCGTCACCATCTACCCATCCCCAGAATTTATGCCGGTCTGCACGGGTCGCATTATATTCTTCCGGAGTAATTTGGTCTCCCATCTCCAATACAAGGAATACGACTAATGCCTTAGTCCCTTTTTTCTCCTGTACATATTTCAGGTCTTTCAACATTTCGGGTGTCGGGCTTTTCCAGCCGCCCCACATAGAAATAAAATCCACACTGTCCGGAAGTCCGACCAGGCAATTCTCCAGACTGGCTCCTTTGCCTGTCCAGTTTCCATACCAACCAAATGTGACGGAGTGATCAGATTTCTTATATGCGCGTAAATTCGCATAATAATCTTCTGACATATTGCTTCCGCTCATAGATTGCGAATGCAACGTTTCTATTTCCGTCCAGTCGTCACAAGCGGTATTGACCACTATGGGCCCGAATAATAGCATTATAAAATAGAATATTTTTTTCATTTCAGTTCTCGTTAAGTTATACTTCATGTAAGATTATTTATCTTTTCTTTGCCACCAAACTTTGGTTTCGTAATTGTCTGCACCCAATTTCTGTACAGCTTCATTCACATTGACTGTATTGCGAATGTATTCCGATGGAGGGAATGGTATGCGATTGGCTACGGGAAGATTTGAACCATTTCCATTCATCAAAGGGAAGAAATGAGGATATCCGGTACGCCGGTATTCGCTCCACGCTTCTTGCCCCAATGGCCACAAGGCAATCCATTTTTGAGTAATAAGTCTTTCCAGGCTTCTTTCGTCATCCCCATCCTCCCACTTAATGGTAATTGTACTTACGGCAGCCACATTTCCTTGATTGAAAGGGTCCGCATAATTGGATTGAGCGGATGTATCGTCATTCAAGTACGCTTCGGCACCTTCTGCTCCCCATTGTTCGAAAGAAAGTTTGATGGCAGCATTGTACAGGTCTTTGGCGCTCTCTTTTCCGATATTCCAATGAAGCATGGCGGCTTCGGCCATATTGAAAGTGGTTTCGGCAGCACTCATCCATAATGTGCGGTCCATCGTACCCACTTTGATTGTTGAAAATTTAGGTCCTGTACTTTCATTTCCATAAGATAATCCGGCACGCATCCCCAGATAATTATCATATCCTGCACCAATGGTATGTTTCTGAAAATACTTTTCCATACGGGGATCCTTGTATCCTTTCATATAAGATACGATATCAGCAGCCACACGATGGTCGGGCCATTGGCACAGTACTGTGTACAATTGGTTTTTGCTTCCCAATGAAGTTGCATTATCTTCGTTGGAACGGATAACCCCGATAGGATGAGTAATAGCTTCCACTGCCATTGCTTCAGCTAAATCCGGAGCAGCGAAACGTACCCTGATTGCCATACGCAATTTCAATGAATTGGCGAATTTTACCCATTTCCTGAAGTCACCGTCATATACTTTGTCATATTTCGCCATACTTTTATTGGTGGGATACTCATTTACATAGTTCGTCATTACATCAATGGCGTTGGTCAAGTCTGTAAACATAGCCCGGTATGCTTCCTCCATTGTGTCATAAGGAGTAGAGAGCTTATCACTTGAGATTTGAGAATAGGGGAGAGCTCCATACATATCGACCATGCGTTGCATTGTCGCTACTCTTAGAATCTGAGCCCACGCAAAGTTGACACCTGTCCCCTGAGTCAGATTCTTGATTTTGTTCCATGCTCCGTACACCATGACCATTACATTGTCATCCCCAAATTGATAGTTCAGCCAAGCTTCCGGTGCATTGTAGGTCGCAAAATTGGAATTCTTGAATTTATCGGTTGCCATAACCTGATAACGTCCGTAGCAGTCGCCTATCAAAGATTCATTGGTGTTATAGATATTCTCGGTAGCTATAGGATACGCATAATCGCAAAGCGTCAGGAAAAAAGCATTGGCTGCAAAACCATCCCTGCCGATCTCTTCTTCCGAAACCTTTCCGGTGGGATCATTCAAGCTGTCTTCCATACATCCCTGAAATATAGAAACACCGAAAAGCATACAGCTTGCAATGGAAATCCGTGTTAAGTATTTATATATTTTCATTTCTTTATTTTTAATCATTAGAACTGTATTTTTACATTAAATCCCCAACTCTTCAGACTGGGTTGCATAAAGTAGTCGATACCCTGATAATAAGTACCGGTAGAAGCGGTTGATTCCGGGTCGAACGGAGCTTTATTGTAAATCATCCACAGATTGTGCCCGGTCAATGTCAGACTAAGATTGCATTTGTTGTTAAACCATTTAGCCGGGAATGCATATCCGACAGACACTTCCTGCAAACGTACATTGGTGGCGCTGTATATATAATTGGACATCAGACCGCTTACTCCCGCTGTCTCCGTATAGAAAGTCTGAGTATCTACCAAACCGTTATTGATTGCGATACCTTCACTTTCACGTGCCAGTTCCGTGGTCTTGGATACTCCGAACTGATCCATCACGGCTTGAGTCGGTGACATGACGATACCGCCAAAACGAGCGGAAAGCATGAATCCTAAATTGATACCTTTATATGAGAAGTCATTACGGAATCCCATATTACCTTTCGGCAAAACGGAGCCTACATGAATAAATTCGTCAGAATTCTTTATGTCTTCCTTTTTCACGTTCTGAGTGGCTTTGTCTATGTAGATGTTGCCTTCCTGGTCACGTTTCAAACGGTTGGTTACATACATATCTCCCATATCTCCACCTTTGCGTAGGATTATCTTAGCAGATCCAATGCCGCCTTTATCGATTTCTTTCAAAGTGTAATGGTTGCCTTCGTCATCTACTGCATCATCCAGCAGTTCAACAATCTTATTCTTATTGAAGCTGTATGTCAAGCTAGAGCTCCAGCCAAAATCACCCCATTTCTTATTGTATCCCAAAGTGAACTCCATACCTTGATTTTCGATATTACCGGACTGCGCATACATAGCAGCATAGACAGCCGTTCCCGATAATGGAACTAAGAAAGTCTGCTTGCGGGTATTCGCTTTGTACCAAGTGACATCTAAGGTCAATGAGTTGCGGAAGAATTTTGCATTCAGACCGGCTTCCCAAGAGTTGGTGCGTTCCGGATATAATTTAGGTAACGGACGATAAGTCTGTAATTTCCATTGGCTTGTAGATGGTTCCCATTTGTATGTCTTTTTAGAAGACAGATTGCGGGGAATGGCAGTACCTACGGATGCGAATGAACCGCGCACTTTCAAGTAAGAAATGAATGTAGGTAGTTTCACCATCTCGGAAATAACACCGGAAAGTCCGACCGACGGATAGAAGAATGATGACTGCTCGGTATTTATTAACGCGGAGTCCCAGTCATTACGTCCTGTCAGTGTTAAATATAACATACTCTTCCAGCCAAGTTCCGCACTTGCAAAAACAGAGTTGGTCCGTTGTTTGTAACCGTCTTCCACCGGATAGGTGTCTTTATCCAACACTGTATTCATGTTATATAGACTGAATACATTGGACATATCCTTCAAACCTCCCTGAAATCCCTTTTCATCATAATAGGTCTGCGTGAAACTACCGCCAATATTAGCACTCAAAGAAAAGTCTTTGAAACGTTTGTCTATATTGACCATGATATCCGCATAAACCTGCCGGTCGTCCGCTTTGTAATATTTATAAAAACCATAGTCGGAACCATCGGTAAAGTAAGTGTCTGTAGTAGCACTTCTCTTGTCTGTAAAATCATTGGTGGCATTGTCTATACGCACACGACCTGCGACATTCAACCAATCAAGAATCTCATACTTCAGATTGACATTGGCCATATAACGCTGCTTCTTTATACCGTGATTCATTTCATTGATTACCCAATACGGATTGTTCTTCATACTGTAACCGGGATCTCCCCAACTCCAGTTTTGAACGTCTATCTTCCGGGTCTCATCATAGGTCTTATACATTCTGACTGATTCGAAATTCTCTCCACGCGGAAATAAATATACTGCCGGAAGCGGGTTGAAATATTCGCCTTGTGCCATTAGGTTTCTATCCTCCTGAACAATATAGCTGAAACCTACATCCAGAGTCATCTTATCTTTCAAAAAACTTGTCGTATTTCTTACTGTGAAGTTGTAACGGTCATATTTACTGTTTTGAATGATACCTGTTGCGTTTGTTGTCCCGACGGACAGGTATGTTTGGTTCTTGTCACTACCTACTGATAATGAAATGTTGTTCTGAATGTTTGTGCCTGTGTTAAAAAAGTCTTTCGGGTCGTAACTGCCGAACATGGAAGGTGCTTTGTCTCCCCAAGATGCGAAAGATCCGGCACGGTTGATATACGAAGTCTGGAATTCCGGCATGATAAAAGGAGACGAGAAAGTCGAATTGTTTGAAATTGTGACTTTGGCCGTGCCTTCTTTTCCTTTCTTGGTGGTGATCAGAATCACACCGGATGCAGCATTGGAACCATATAATGCGGCTGCTGCAGGACCACTCAGGACGGACATACTTTCTATGTCTTCCGGGTTGATGTCGGATATTCCCTCTCCTCTCGGCTGAACTGAATATTGTCCGCTTATATCACCTTTGTTGATGTTGAAAATGGGTACACCGTCGATTACGTACAATGCGTTGTTGTCTGAAGATATGGATTTGGTACCGCGCATCACTACACGAGTTGCGCCGCCCACACCGGAAGAAGAAGCATTGATGTTCACACCGGCTACTTTGCCTGCCAGTGAGTTCATGAAGTTAGCGTCTTTCACCGTAGTAAGTTCGTCACCTTTTACTTCTTGCACATTGTAACTCAATGCTTTTGTGGCACGCTTGATACCCAAAGCTGTGACAACAACCTCATCGAGTGCCTGTGCGTCTTCTCCCATTGTGATTTTCAGGGGTTGTGCATTGGCCAGTGTGATTGTCTGGGTGGCATAGCCTACGTAAGAAATTTCCAGCACATCACCTTTGGATGCCTGTATCTTGAAGTTTCCGTCTATATCGGTAATGGTACCGTTGGAAGTTCCTTTTATCAGAACACTTACACCAATTAGAGGTTCACCTTGTGTATCTGTTATGGTACCGCTTGCCGTAACAGGGACTTTTTTCTGCTGTTCTTCCTTCTTATTATTTGCAGAAAGTACGATATGATTATTGACTATTGAAAAACTGACATTGGTCCCCTTGAATAATATGCTCATGACATTAGAGAGGGACTCTTTTTTTACTTTGATAGATACGATGCGGTTAATATTGATATCACTTGAGTTATAAACTATCGACATTGAAGTCTGTTTTTCAACTTCTTTCAATGCAGTATTCAGAGGTACTTTCGACAGATTAAGAGTGATTGTCCGTTCTTGCCCATAAGCGGAAGCAAAAGACGAAACCAACAAAAGGAAGAATAACAAGTATGAAAACTTGTGTTTTATAATTTCTTTCATCTTATTCTTTTTAGTTAGAAATAATTTTTGGGTTTTGTTATTAGAAGTCAGTAAATTGAATTACTACTTTCGTACAAAGGTCTTATGTATCAATGTTTCTCATAATTTATAAATTTAAAGGTTACACTTAAAAACAAATTCAATAAGCGCTTATTCAGTAGTAGTACATTTTAAGTTATAACCTTACTAAACGAAGGTATAACTTTTTTTTAGTAAAACGGATATTTATGACGGAAATGATAATAAATGAAAAAAAAGAGGGGGGAAACGTTAGTAGTTTCCTCCCTTTAGTTGTATTATATATAGATGGGTCAGAAAAAATGAGTTTATTCATCTATATACTATGATTTATGCAACAGAATAAAACTGCTTCTCAACGAAAGACTATTAACCCGGCTTGCTGGGTTCCTACCGCTTACTTTGCAATGGGACTTCCCTTTATTGCCATTAATCTGGTTTCCGTATTTATGTTTAAGGATCTGGGAGTGTCGGATACACAAATCGCATTCTGGACTTCCCTTATTATGATGCCTTGGACACTGAAATTCTTGTGGAGCCCTTTTCTTGAGATGTTCCGGACAAAGAAATTCTTCGTACTGGTGACCGAATTGTTGAGCGGAGTGTTGTTTGGAGTGGTGGCTTTTTCTTTATTCTTCGACTATTTCTTCGCTATCAGTATTTCAACGATGGCGGTGATTGCTTTTAGCGGCGCGACACATGATATTGCCTGCGACGGTGTATATATGGCGGAACTGAACAAAGAGGATCAGGCGAAATATATCGGTGTGCAAGGTGCTTTCTATAATGTAGCCAAACTGGTGGCTAACGGTGGACTGGTCGCTATGGCGGGTGCATTGGCGGAACATTTCGGAGCGATAGAGGGAGCTTCAATCGATGCCAATAAAGGTGCGTATTCGTCTGCATGGATGATTATTTTCGCAGTAATCGCAGTGATAATGGTATTGATAGGTATCTATCATATAAAGGTGCTGCCTTCTACACAGATTCCCTCAACAACGAAAAAAACGACTTCGGAAGTGGGACGGGAATTGGTAGGTGTGATTGCTAACTTCTTTACTAAAAAGCATATTCTTTATTATATCTGTTTCATCATCCTCTACCGTTTGGCGGAAGGATTCATAATGAAGATTGCTCCGCTGTTTCTACGTGCGTCGAGAGAAGCGGGCGGGTTGGGACTGTCTTTGAAGGAGATTGGTACATTGAACGGAATTTTTGGTTCTGCCGCTTTCGTGTTAGGTTCACTGTTGGCAGGTATTTACGTATCTAAGTTCGGATTGAAGAAGACTTTGTTCACTCTCTGCTGCATCTTCAATCTTCCGTTTGTGGCTTATACTTTCCTTGCGGTGGTGCAGCCTACCGATGTGTATCTGATAGGAACGTGCATTACGATGGAGTATTTTGGCTATGGCTTCGGGTTTGTCGGATTGACATTGTTTATGATGCAACAGATTGCTCCGGGAAAACACCAGATGTCGCATTATGCTTTTGCATCAGGAATCATGAATCTGGGAGTCATGCTCCCGGGAATGGTCAGCGGTTATCTGAGTGACTTGCTGGGTTACCGGAACTTCTTTATTTATGTTCTGATAGCGACTATACCGGCTTTTTTGATTACTTATTTCATCCCGTTTACGTATGACGATTCAAAAAAATAATCATATAAATAATCGAATATCATGAATAAAATTCAAATTCCTTGGGAAGATCGTCCTGCAGGATGTGCGGACGTAATGTGGCGTTACTCACAAAATCCGGTTATCGGACGCTATCATATCCCTTCATCCAATAGTATTTTCAATAGTGCCGTCGTTCCATTCGGAGATGGTTTCGCAGGTGTGTTCCGTTGTGACAACAAGGCCGTGCAGATGAACATATTTACCGGATTCAGTAAGGATGGCATCAATTGGGAGATCAGCCACGAACCGATTCAGTTTAAAGCCGGCAACACGGAGATGATCGAATCGGAATATAAATATGACCCCCGTGTGACGTGGATTGAAGACCGTTATTGGGTGACTTGGTGCAACGGTTATCATGGTCCTACCATTGGCATTGCTTATACTTTCGACTTTAAGGAGTTCTTCCAATGTGAGAATGCTTTCCTGCCTTTCAACCGTAACGGTGTGCTTTTCCCGCAGAAGATAGACGGTAAATATGCCATGTTGAGTCGTCCCAGTGATAACGGGCATACTCCGTTCGGTGATATATATATCAGTTATAGCCCGGATATGAAGTACTGGGGAGAACATCGTTGCGTGATGAAAGTGACTCCTTTCCCGGAAAGCGCCTGGCAGTGTACGAAGATCGGAGCCGGTTCCGTACCTTTCCTTACGGATGAAGGCTGGTTGCTGTTCTATCACGGTGTGATTACTACCTGCAACGGTTTCCGCTATGCAATGGGGGCTGCCATACTCGATAAGGATCATCCGGAAAAAGTGCTGTATCGTACCCGCGAATATTTGTTAGGTCCGGCTGCTCCATACGAACTGCAGGGAGATGTGCCGAATGTAGTATTCCCTTGTGCCGCATTGCAGGATGGCGAACGTGTAGCTGTTTATTATGGCGCCGCCGACACTGTTGTGGGCATGGCCTTCGGATATATTAAAGAGATTATCGACTTTACTAAACGGACAAGTATCATTTAATAAAGCCATGAAACGTATTCTATTAACTTACACACTTGCTTTCGCTCTTCTTCCCGTATATGCGGGAGAAGGGGGAAGCCCCCCCGCTGATAAGAGTCTTCCGGTTGATTATGTAGATCCTTTTATCGGAACGACCAATTTCGGCACGACCAATCCCGGAGCGGTGTGTCCGAACGGAATGATGTCCGTAGTTCCTTTTAATGTGATGGGTTCTTCGGAAAACACGTATGATAAAGATGCACGATGGTGGTCTACTCCATACGAATATACCAATTGTTTCTTTACAGGATATGCTCATGTCAATCTGAGCGGAGTTGGTTGTCCGGAATTGGGGTCTTTACTTTTAATGCCCACTACCGGAGAGCTGAATGTGGATTATAAAGAATACGGAAGTAAATATAAGGATGAGCAGGCTTCACCGGGTTATTATTCCAATTATCTGACGAAATATAACGTTAAGACAGAGGTTTCCGCTACTCCCCGTACAAGTATCGCCCGTTTTACTTTTCCAAAAGGCAAAAGCCATATATTGCTGAATTTAGGAGAGGGACTGACGAACGAAAGTGGCGCTATGCTCCGCCGTGTCAGTGATTGCGAGGTGGAAGGCATGAAACTGCTTGGTACGTTCTGTTATAATCCTCAAGCTGTTTTCCCTATTTACTTTGTGATGCGGGTTAAAAAGGTTCCTTCCGCAACCGGCTACTGGAAGAAGCAACGTCCGATGACGGGTGTGGAAGCCGAATGGGATGCGGATCAGGGGAAGTATAAACTCTATACCCGCTATGGAAAAGAAATAGCTGGTGATGATATCGGGACTTATTTTTCTTTTGAAACGGAAGAGGGAGAACAGGTGGAAGTGCAGATGGGAGTTTCCTTTGTGAGCATTGAAAATGCCCGGTTGAACTTGGGCCGTGAACAGGAAGGAAAGAATTTTGAGCAGATTCTTGCCGAAGCGCGTACTAAATGGAATGACGACTTGTCACGTATCACTGTAGAGGGCGGAACGGATGCGCAGAAGACTGTATTTTATACGGCACTCTATCATCTGCTGATTCATCCTAATATCTTGCAGGATGTCAACGGAGAATATCCGGCAATGGAAAGCGATAAGATTATGACGACAAAGGGAGACCGCTATACGGTATTTTCTCTTTGGGATACGTATCGCAATGTTCACCAATTGTTGACATTGGTTTATCCGGAACGCCAGATGGAGATGGTACGCACCATGTTGGATATGTATCGTGAACATGGGTGGTTGCCGAAATGGGAATTGTATGGGAGAGAGACATTGACAATGGAAGGCGACCCAAGTATTCCGGTGATTGTAGATACATGGATGAAGGGTTTGCGCGACTTTGATGTGGATTTGGCTTATGAAGCGATGTACAAATCGGCCACACTGCCGGGAGCGGACAATCTGATGCGTCCCGACAATGACGATTATCTGTCGAAAGGATATGTGCCCCTCCGCGAACAGTATGACAATTCCGTATCTCACGCTTTGGAGTATTATATTGCAGATTTTGCACTTTCCCGTTTTGCAGAGGCTTTGGGTAAGAAAAAGGATGCGGAACTGTTCTATAAGCGGTCTTTAGGGTATAAACATTATTATAGCAAGGAGTTCGGAACGTTCCGTCCGATATTGCCTGACGGTACTTTTTATAGTCCGTTTAATCCGAGACAGGGAGAGAACTTCGAGCCGAATCCCGGTTTTCATGAAGGCAACTCCTGGAATTATACATTCTATGTGCCGCATGATGTATATGGACTGGCAAAGTTGATGGGGGGCAAGAAACCTTTTATTGACAAGTTGCAGATGGTGTTTGATGAAGGGCTTTATGATCCTGCCAACGAACCGGATATTGCATATCCTTATTTGTTCTCTTATTTTAAAGGAGAGGAATGGCGCACGCAGAAAGAAACGCAACGGTTGTTGGATAAGTATTTTACAACGAAGCCGGATGGTATCCCCGGAAATGATGATACGGGAACGATGTCTTCATGGGCTATTTTCAATATGATAGGTTTCTATCCGGATTGTCCGGGATTGCCGGAATATACATTGACGACTCCGGTATTCGACAAGGTGACTATTCGCCTGGATCCGAAATGGTATAAAGAAAAGGAATTAGTGATTGAAAGTAATCGTGCCCAACCGGGAACTCTTTATATCAATAAAGTGTTACTGAATGGAAAGAAGTTCAATAAATATCGTATCACACATGATGAACTTGTTCATGGTCAACACATATATTTTGATTTGAAATGACACACAGTGTTTCATAGGTATCGTTTTTGGGTTGACAGGGCTGTCGGACATTTCAGGGTCCGGCAGCCCATTTTTCTTCTCATTCTTTTCTCTTCTTCTCTTTTTCCTTCTTTTATTTTCTTCTTTGTGTTATAAGCGATTACAAAATTCTCTTTCATTCGTCTAGTACATAAATCGTGTATAAAATAGAATGATAATGAAAAGGAATTTGTTGAAGTGTATCCTTTGGGCATTACTGCTTGCCGGATGTTTCCCTCTATTGGCCGTTGCCGGAGCGCAACAAAAAGGACAGCGTTATAAGATTGCCGTATGCGACTGGATGATTCTGAAACGTCAGAAGATCGGCTCTTTTCAATTGGTGCATGAATTGAAAGGGGATGGTGTGGAACTGGATATGGGCGGCCTTGGCAAAAGAGAAAGATTTGATAATAAACTCCGTGAACCTCATTTCCAACAACTGTTTCGGGAAACTGCACAGAAGTACCAAGTAGAAGTTTCATCTATTGCCATGTCCGGATTTTACGGGCAGTCTTTTTTAGAACGGACTAATTACAAAGAATTGATCCGGGAATGTTTGGACGCCATGCAAGTGATGGGGGCTAAGGTAGCATTTCTTCCATTAGGAGGTATTAAGGCCGGATGGGAGAATGAACCGGAACTTAGAATGGCAGTAGTAAAACGTTTGAAAGAGGTAGGAGATATGGCAGCTTCCGAAGGTTTGGTCATCGGTATAGAAACTCAGCTTGATGCAAAAGGGGAGGTGAAACTGCTGAAAGAGATAAATTCTCCCGGTATCAAGATCTATTTCAAATTTCAGAATGCATTGGAAAATGGACGGGATTTGTGCAAAGAGCTTAAGATTCTGGGGAAAAAGAGAATCTGTCAGATTCATTGCACAGATACAGACGGAGTTACCCTGCCTTTCAACAAGCGGCTGGACATGAATAAGGTAAAAAAGACGCTCGATAAGATGGGATGGAGCGGATGGCTGGTCGTGGAACGCTCGCGAGATAAGGAGGATGTAAGGAATGTGAGGAAGAATTATGGAACGAATATCGAGTACTTAAAGAAGGTGTTTCAAGAGTGATAGGCTTGGGGAGAAGTGTAATCCTTAGTTTGAATGAAAAGATTTTTTCATTTTACTCTTTTTAAGTGATTACAACTTTCTTAGTTATACGTCTTAATTTTGAATATCACTAGAATTAGAAGATATAATATATTATTTTTGTTTAAATTAAAATTTAATCTATGAAGAGTAAGATGAAGATTAAAATTAAATTAGTAGAGAGCCTATGGCTTCTGGCTATGGCTCTTTTCATTGTCTCTTGTGCGAAAGGTGTCGATGACAGTGAGACATTTTCTGGAGGTGTGACAAACGCACAGTTAGAATCACCGGAGGAAATAAACTTCGCAACGACAACGAATGCTGATGGTTCGGAAAATCTGAAGTTAAGTTGGTCGGTTGTTATGGGAGCTGGCGGTTATAAAGTGAATGTTCATAATATGAATGATCCTGTAAATCCGGTTGCAGTCGTGACGGATAGTATTATAGATGGTTCTTCTATGTCATTTGCGAAGTTGGAGGATACGAATTACCATATAAGTGTGCTGACTCTTGGTAATGAAAAGTTAAATAATACAGATGCACAGATGGCTACGGAAAAAGATTACAAAGCTTTTGAGGCAGTAGCAACGATTCATGAAGGTGAAAGCCTTGCAGAATATGTCAATAATGATATGCCGGATTTTGCCCAAAATCTGGAACAATGTATTGTGCTGGAACCTGGTGTTACATACCAACTGGATGCTATTGCCGATTTTGGAATGAATGCTGTGACATTGCGCGGAGATGTGGAAAATCGTCCGACAATTGTTATCGGAACGGATGGAGGATTGGTTACACAAGGGGGCTTGAAAATTAAGAATGTGAATTTCGATTGTACTGCAATGACTAACCAAATTGGAGTAGTTACATTAAGTGACGAACCGGATGCTTCGATATCAGCTGGTGCTCTAGGCTATGTAGATAGTAATGGAAATTCTTTAGGTACAGCAGCATATATCATCAATAACCCAATTATTTTTCAGGGATGTCATTTTACAGAAATAAAGAATAGTCTTATTTATGCTGGAACTAAACCATGGGCTATCAGTGATTTTCGTATAATGAATTGTATTGTTGAACTAAACAGTAAGGGAGAACAGCCCTTTATAAACTTTTATGGTGGTGGTAGAGCTATCAGAGATTTATCGATACAGAATAGTACTTTTTATAATTTGTTGGCTACTAACTCTGGTACTGCATATTTCATACGTTTAAGTAATGCTAGTAATGCACAACCTCAAAAGAATTGGGGTGTTTCAGGAGATTTTGGGAGTGTAACCATTAAGAACAATACATTTTATCAGACTTTTTCAGGTAAAGATTTTGCAAATAACATACCTAGTAGAAATACAATAAAAACGACTGTAGTATACAATGTTTTTTATAATACTTACCGTGTGAATAAAGTCTTTGGTAGTAGTAATGTGAAGACATATAACAATAATTATATGTATGCTGTAGCCAGTGGTGATGGTAAAATACAGGATTTAGATAATACCGATAAAACGACTTATGGAATAGTAGAGAACCCGCAATTTATCGGTCCTGTGGATAACGAACCTACATTAGTTAATTTTGCTCCAGCTAATACTACTCAAATTTATGAAAATAAAGCCGGTGACCCGCGTTGGTATGAATAATGAAAATATAATACTTATAAAGATGAAACATAAGAATATGCTCAAATTATGTCTAAGTATGTTTCTGGCTTTTATGATGGCTTTGCCAACTTTGGCTCAGAATATAACATACAAAGGAGTTGTTGTAGATGAGAGCGGAGAGCCTATCATCGGTGCTTCCGTAAAAGTAGCCGGCACAACAACAGGAACTATTACAGACTTGGATGGAAAGTTTCAAGTAGTTGTACCCTCTGGAAAACAAGTTGAGGTATCCTATATCGGATATATCACGCAAGTCTTGACAGACTTCAAACAAACAAAAATAGTCTTGAAAGAAGATTCAAAACAATTGGATGAGGTTGTGGTAGTAGGTTATGGTACACAAAAGAAAGCGCATTTGACCGCTGCTATCGCTACAGTACCGGTAGATGAAATCCAAGATATTTCCAGTGGTAGTCTTGCCAACACGTTAAGTGGTCTCGTAAATGGTGTCAGCGTCAGTGGAGGTAATTCTCGTCCAGGAGAGAACGCTCGGATTAGTATCCGTCAGAATGATGTTTTAACTTCCATGAAGGCAACCAATGTAGAACCTTTGTACGTAATCGATGGCTATATTTATCCGACAGAGGTAAAGGTCGGAAGTACTACTGAAAATCTGGGAGCAACAGCTTTCAACAATTTGGATCCTTCTGTGATAGAGAGTATTTCAGTATTGAAAGATGCGGCAGCTGCTGTGTATGGAGCCCGTGCTGCAAATGGTGTTATATTGGTTACTACCAAAAAAGGGAAACTGGGAGCACCTAAAGTCTCATATAGTGGAACATTCGGTATTGCCAATGAAGTGTCACGTGCAAAGATGTTGAACGCATATCAGTATGGCCAACTTTGGAATGCAGTGCGTGCAGCCGACCCGACTGATTCTTCTATCAATTTACAGACAGATTTGTTTCAGGCTGATGAATTGTCTGCCATGAAAGGATTGAACTATGATTTGTTGGATAAATATTGGAAAACAGCATTGACTCAACAGCATAGTATAAATATAACCGGTGCAACGGAAAGAGCCAGCTACTTTGCAGGTATTTCTTATTACGATCAAGATGGTAACTTGGGTAATCTGGATTATAATCGTTGGAATTATCGTGCAGGCGTTGATGTTAAGATCAGCAAGTGGTTGAAAGCTAATTTGCAGGTTTCCGGAGATTACGGAAAGAAAAATACTCCTAATCTGAAAGTCGGAGGTTCTAATAGTGAAATGGATTATAATCTTTTATTGACTCATCCCCGTTATATACCAGAAGAGGTGAATGGAAATCCTATTGCCAGCTATGGTATCAGCAATACTCAGATTAGTGATTCGCAAAACTATTCATTTTCCACCCTACAAAACTTAGGTGATTATAATAAGACTATGACATCCAATATGAATATCAATGCCGGAATTGAATATGATTTTGGTTGGAATAAATGGCTTAAAGGGTTGAAACTGAAATTCTCTTACTCAAAAAGTATTAATAGCTCAAAGAATAACCAATATGGTTCTTCATATAAATTGTATTATTTAGCTAAGCGCTCAGGTAGTGGAGAACACTTATATACTCCTATTGCCGGTGCAGAAGATGCGTACGAAGCACTGATGAATGATAATAATTTTCTGTTGGCCAACAATGGAGCTGCTATCTATAACGGTGACACATCTTATTTGTCTCGCGATATGAACCGTACAGACAACTATCAGATGAACTTTATGGCAACTTACAACAGAAGTTTTGGAGATCATAATGTAGGTGCTTTGTTCTCTATTGAGCGCTCTGAAGCAGAAAGTGAATATCTGAATGGTAGTGTAACCGATCCTTATGAGTTTACTACCGGTCAATCTAATTCCGTAGGCGCTAACAGTACAGCCGGTACAGTATTCACACGTGCAGAATCCGGAACATTATCTTATATTGGCCGTATAAATTACGCCTATGCGGACAAATATCTGTTGGAGTTCTTACTTCGTTCGGATGCTTCCACAAAATTTGCGCCTGACAATTATTGGGGATTCTTCCCGTCAGTTTCAGCCGGTTGGGTTATCTCGCAAGAGGATTGGTTTAAAAAGAATGTGAAATGGGTTGATTACTTGAAAGTACGTGCTTCTTTCGGCTTGACAGGACGTGATAATACGGTGGCATGGCAATGGATGCAAAACTATGCGACAGATAAGGATAAAGGTCCTATCTTTGGCACCGGAACTACAGTCAATGCGGGTAGTCACATTACACTCAACAAGAATAATTCGGCAGTTAATCCGAATGCACATTGGGATAAATCTTACAAAGCAAACTTCGGACTTGATTTCAATGTTTTGAATAATCGTCTGACATTTAATCTTGACGGATATTATGAATGGAATCGTGAAATGTTGTTGCCGTATATAGCTTCTATTCCAGGAACCGTTGGTACGCAGTCAGCTTATATGAATTACGGTGAACTGGACACTTATGGAGTTGAATTATCTATGACATGGAGAGATAAGATCGGAAAAGATTTTAAATATAAGATATCGGTAAATACCGGATATTCGGATAATAAAGTGTTAGTGAAAGACTGGGATAATCCTATGACTTTCAAGAGTATACGTGAAGGAGACCGATTAGATATCGGTACATGGGGTATGCAGTGTATAGGTATGTTCCGTAGTTATCAGGACATTGATGAATATTTCACGAAGAATAATATTACTTCCTATATGGGATTGAATAAAGACAATGTCAAGCCTGGTATGTTGATTTATAAAGATGTACGTGGAGCCTTGCAGACCGATGGTACGTATGCCGGACCTGACGGAATCGTAGATAAGGAAAATGACCAGGTAAGATTGTCTAACCGTAACAATCCTTATGGATTAACTACCAATTTAAGTGCAGAGTGGAAAGGAATCTCATTATCTGCCCAGATTAGTGCTAGTTGGGGTGGTTATAGTTTTGTACCGACTTCTGCTTTGAAGATTGGTAATATGGTGGGCTCCGGTTCGGGTTCATATACAGACTTGGAATATACCAGTATGCCTTCTTTCTGGAATACAGAGAATATGTTTGTATACAATGATGTGCTTGATGCATCGGGGAATGTTGTTGTAAAGGCTAACCGGAACGCTAAATATCCTAACTTAAGATGGAGCAGTGTTAATAGCGTTACGTCTACTTTCTGGAGAGTAAGCGGTACACGTGTTAGATTGAACCGTTTGACGATCGCTTATCGTATTCCGTCAAAATATACCAAAATGGTCGGTATTGAAAGCTGTCGTTTTAATATTACAGGTCAGAACTTGTTGAGCTTCTATAATCCTTATCCGGATAATTTCATCGATCCAATGACTTCTTATGGTAGCTATCCTACTTTGCGTAAGTTTACTATCGGTGTTAACGTAACATTCTAAATGAAAATGAAGATGAAAAGAAAAAATATAAAAACTTTAGGTATTGCCTTCATGGCAGCTGTTGCCTTTACGTCTTGCAGTGATCAGTTCTTGCAGGATAAAAAGAACTATGATAGTGCTAGTGCCGATTCATATAACTATTATAGTGGGGCATTAGCACGTGTGGCAGACATATATATGTGGTGCTTGCCCGACGCTACGGCAGAACCTAGTTGGAAATATAATAGTACAGGACTGGCAGATCTTCAATCTAAATCAACTGAAGAATATAGTGGTTTTGGAGCATTCGTGGATCCTGATGCGGAAATGACTTATCAATCCGGTAATAATCCGGTTCCTGATTATTTTCAGGGGCAGACGGGGAATATCCAACAAATGGTATGGGGACGTATTCGCAACTGTAATGATGTGATTGCCGGAATAGAAGGCAGTACGCTCTCGCAGGAAGAAAAAAATGAATTGTTGGGACAAGTCTACTTCTTCCGTGCATGGTGTTATTATAATTTAGTGAAATGGTATGGTGGTGTGCCTATCATTAAAGAAGTTCAGGATATTGTTGCAGAGTCAGTTGTTCCTCGTTCTTCGACAAAGGATTGTATTGAATTTATTTGCGACGATCTGAATACATCTGCAACGTTACTTGCTCCTTTTACCGAGAACGGAGGATGGCCTGCTACGGAATTTGGACGAGTAACATCAGGTACTGCACTGGCTTTGTTGGGACGTGTTCGTCTGCTTTATGCCAGTCCGTTGTTTAATCGTAAAAATGACATTGAACGTTGGAAAAAGGCTTATGAAGATATAGGAAACTCTATCAGCCGATTGAATGCTTGTGGCTATGGCTTGCTCTATGAAAATAATCCGGGCGTAAATGCATCGGGATGGGCTAGTATGTTTTCTCAGGTTCAAGATAATACAGAGGCTGTATTCGTAACACTGTATAACACTAATACTTCAAGTAGCCAAGCGGATTTTAGCAAGAATAATACTTGGGAACACGGTATTCGTCCGTCTACTGCATTAGGTGGTGGAGGAAAAACTCCTTCTGCAATGTTAGTCGATATGTTCCCTATGGCGGATGGTAAAAGACCTAAAAGCTGTACAACGTATACTATGATTGAAGAATCAACACATTCCGGAGAAAAAGACTATCCGTTTATGAATCGTGACCCGCGTTTTTACAGGACATTCGCTTTCCCAGGTGTACGCTGGGCATTCAGCGGAGATCCACGAAGTGAGAAAAGTAGAAATCCATACAATGGAACAGAATATGAACTGTGGAACTATGTTTGGTATACTTCAGCTGCTGATAGAGATAATTCGGAAAGTGGTAATACGTATGGAGCCGATAATTTGTTGTCAAATGCCAAAGGTTTTTATATTCGTAAGCGTTCGGACGATTTGGATGTAAATGGAAGTCCCAGATATGTGTTTGATGCATCTAACGGTTTCAGATATAGTGCTAGTCCTTATATGGAAATTCGATATGCAGAAGTTTTGTTAAACTACGCAGAAGCAGCATGCGGAGCTGGTCATATGGATGTAGCAGTAAAACAGTTGCAAAAAATACGTGCCAGAGTGGGGTATACTTCAACTAATAATTATGGTTTGCAGTCAAATTTAACATCAGATCAACAAGCTTGTATGGCTGCTATCCTATATGAACGACAGATTGAACTGGCTTATGAGGGAAAACGATTTGATGATTTGCGCCGTTGGATGCTTTTTGATGGTGGAACAGAACGGGTAGATGGAGCGCCTGACTCATGGACATTAACAGGATGGAATGGAAATACTTGTAATTATCTAGGATTCACTCCTCTTAATGGTCAACGTCGTGATAATCTTGAATTCCGTGTACAGAATACTTATAATAATGGATTGGGTGGTAAAAGTTGGGCGATAGATGATGACAACGACCCGGATCCATTGAAAGATTATAAGCAAATGCGACCAGATGCAATGGATTTAAAAATAGATCTTTCAGAACAGCAAAATGAATTGAAGACTTTTTATGAGACCTATTTAGTTCGCAAAGAGAAAAAAGGAGATGCTTATAATACTGACCTATCAGTAAAATATATGCATTTCTATCCTAAGTATTATTTGCTCGGATTGTATCAAGGTGCACAGAGTGCCAATCCTGCATTGTTACAAACCATTGGTTGGGGAGATTACATGAATGGTGGTGCTAACGGTACATTCGACCCATTAGCTGAATAAAATATTTTGTTTCTCTTTTTGAAATGGTATAAAATGAAGTCGCCATTTCCTAAGTTTTTCTTATGAAAGATGATAGGGAATGGCGATTTTCTGTTATTTGCAGCTTGGAATGCTTTTTTACCAGTATAAGGTGGCTATTAAGTCGTGCATTAAGTTGCTTATACTGTATTAAAAGTGCCCTTTTGATATAGCCTGCTTTTACGTTAATTCCCGCATAGAAATATAGGCATCGAAAATCGCTTTATTAGGAAGAAAATAGTTTCTGTCCCCCACACCTAATAAAAATCACCATTACTGATTACAAATCTTTTTCTTTTTCGTCTTATTATTGTATTTTTGAATTAACAACTTCACAAAACCCAATAAAAAATGAAGAAGAAACATGTACTTTTAGCAGCTTTTGCTGCGGCAATGTTGACTCCGAGCGTTGTATGGGCACAATACCCACAGATAACAGACGAAGCCAAAGAAAATTATAAAAAGATGATGACTGAAGAACGGAAGCGTTCTGATGAAGCATGGGCAAAAGCGTTGCCAATCGTTCTGAAAGAAGCCAAAGAAGGTCGTCCGTATATACCTTGGGCCGGTCGTCCGTATGATTTGCCCCAAGCCGATATTCCTGCATTTCCTGGTGCAGAAGGTGGTGGAATGTATAGCTTCGGTGGTCGTGGAGGTAAAGTGATTACCGTTACCAATCTGAATGACCGTGGTCCCGGTTCTTTCCGTGAGGCTTGTGAAACAGGAGGTGCACGCATTATCGTATTTAATGTTGCAGGTATCATTCGTTTGGAATCTCCGATCATTGTACGCGCTCCTTATGTAACTATCGCCGGACAGACAGCTCCGGGAGATGGTGTCTGCATTGCCGGAGAATCATTCTGGGTAGATACGCATGATGTGGTTGTACGCCATATGCGTTTCCGTCGCGGTGAGACAAAGGTCTGGCATCGTGATGACTCTTTCGGAGGAAATCCGGTAGGAAATATTATGATTGACCACTGTTCATGTACTTGGGGGTTGGATGAAAATATATCTTTCTATCGTCATATGTATGATCCGAGCGAAGGACAGTATGAAAGCAAAGATTTGAAACTCCCTACTGTAAATGTAACTATTCAGAATACTATTTCCGCAAAAGCATTGGATACTTATAACCATGCATTTGGAAGTACGTTGGGAGGAGAAAACTGTGCATTTGCCCGTAATCTGTGGGCTAGTAACTCAGGCCGTAACCCTTCTATCGGTTGGAACGGTATATTCAATTTCGTTAATAATATAGTGTTCAACTGGGTACACCGTTCTTCCGATGGAGGTGATTATACAGCGATGTTCAATATGATTAATAACTACTACAAGCCGGGACCTGCCACACCTAAAGATTCCAATGTAGGACACCGTATCTTAAAACCGGAAGCCGGACGCAGTAAGCTGGATCATAAAGTATACGGACGGGTATATGCCGACGGAAATATCATGGAAGGTTATCCCGAGATTACAAAAGATAACTGGAACGGTGGTATTCAGATTGAGACTCAGCCGAATACCGACGGATATACAGAGTATATGAGAAGCTACCAACCGTTCGAAATGCCATATATTAATATTATGAGTGCAAAGGACGCATACGATTATGTATTGAAACATGTAGGTGCAAATATCCCTTGCCGTGACATTGTAGACGAACGCGTTATCGAAGAAGTAAGAACCGGTATTCCTTATTACGAAAAGAAACTTCCGAAAGATGCATACGGTGATTTGACAGGATTATCTCCAAAGTCAATGGGTGAAGATGGACAGTTTAAATATCGTCGTCTGCCGAAAGACTCGTACAAACAAGGAATCATCACAGATATTCGCCAGATGGGCGGCTATCCCGAATACAAAGGTACTCCATACGTAGATACGGATGGCGATGGTATGCCGGATGAGTGGGAAAAAGCGAATGGACTGAATCCGAACGATCCGAGTGACGCCAATAAAGACTGTACCGGTGACGGATACACTAATATCGAAAAGTATATCAATGGTATCAGCACTAAGCACAAAGTAGATTGGAGAGACTTGAAAAACAACTATGATACTTTGGAGGAAAAAGGGAAGTTAATGTAAATGATGAAGTTAACGTAAACTAAGGTGCTGAAATGTCATTATTATACTAAAAAATAATATCAATGAAAAAGATACTGATAATTTCTCTGTTACTGCTCTCTACTTGGATGTCCGCCGGAGCAGTTGACCTGAACAAAGAGAACCGTGATCCGAAATATGTGGAGTCTATCATCAACCGTTCTCAGAAGATTGTAGATAAGTTGGGACTCACAGATAAACAGGTTGCTGAGGATGTCCGGAATATCATTGCCAACCGTTATTTCGAATTGAATGATATTTATGAGATACGCGATGCGAAAGTCAAGAAGGTAAAAGAATCCGGATTGACGGGTGAGGCTAAGAATGAAGCATTGAAAGCAGCCGAGAATGAAAAAGATGCGGCTTTATATCGTTCCCATTTCGCATTTCCCGCCAATTTATCTCTTTTCCTTGATGAGAAGCAGATAGAAGCGGTGAAGGACGGAATGACTTACGGGGTTGTGAAGGTGACCTACGATTCTCACCTCGACATGATTCCGACACTTAAAGAAGAAGAAAAAGCGCAAATATACGCTTGGTTGGTGGAAGCTCGTGAATTTGCTTTGGACGCTGAAAATTCAAATAAAAAACACGCTGCTTTTGGAAAATATAAAGGACGTATCAATAATTATCTGGCTAAACGCGGGTATGACTTGAAAAAAGAACGTGAAGAATGGTACAAACGTGTGAAAGCACGTGGAGGATCCTTATAAGATTCTCTTCCCATAATAAAAATGGTTAGTTTGTTTGATGACGGAAAGGGTGGCTCGGAGAGTCGCCCTTTTATCGTATATAAAATTCAATCGGAAGATGAAGAATCTATGAATATATTTGAGTACAAATTAGTCCTTTTATCGTCTCCTTTGTATAAAGGATACAATTTATAGATTATAATAGCAATGAAAAGGTTAAGAGATACATTAGCGGCAATAGGTATTTTATTTTTTGTTTCTTGCGGAGGAAGCAAGGACTATTATATGTTTACTTCGTTTCATGAACCCGCTGATGAGGGCTTAAGATATTTATATAGTGAAGACGGAATGCATTGGGACAGTATTCCCGGTGTCTGGCTGAAGCCCGAATTAGGACAACATCAACTGTTGCGGGACCCTTCGATGGTACGTACTCCCAACGGAACTTTTCATCTGGTCTGGACGACAAGCTGGAAAGGCGATCTAGGGTTCGGCTATGCAAACTCCAAAGACCTGATTCATTGGTCAGAGCAACAGATGATACCTGTCATGACAGAAGAACCGACCACAGTCAATGTATGGGCTCCGGAGATTTTCTATGATGAAGATAGTGAACAGTTCATGGTAGTATGGGCTTCTTGCATTCCCGGCCGTTTTGAGAGAGGAATAGAAGAGGAAAACAATAATCATCGTTTGTATTATATCACTACGAAAGACTTTAAGACTATTTCTAAAGCGAAAGTCTTGTATGATCCGGGATTCAGTTCGATTGATGCAGTCCTTGTAAAACGGGATAAGAACGACTATGTGATGGTACTTAAGGATAATACCCGCCCGGAACGCAATCTGAAAATTGCTTTTGCCGATTCCCTGACAGGACCTTACTCACCTGCGTCGCAACCATTTACCGAATCGTTTGTAGAAGGTCCGACTGTAGAAAAGATAGGAGAGGAGTATCTTGTTTACTTTGATGTCTATCAGAAAAAGATATACGGTGCTATGCGCACAAAAGATTTTATAAATTTTACCGATGTGACGAGTGAAGTAAGTGTACCTGCCGGACATAAACACGGAACAATATTCAAAGCTCCCGAATCGGTAGTAAAAGCGTTGTTGACACATACCCGCCTTAATCACTAATCATTCACCGATAATCACTAAATAACATGAATAACTCTACAAAGATTCTCTTTGCATTGGCTGCCGGATGGTTGACATCTACGGTTGCAGCGCAAGACAGAATCCATTACACAGGAAAAGAATTATCAAATCCTGCTTATCATGACGGGCAACTGTCTCCGGTAGTAGGAGTGCATAATATCCAATTGGTACGCGCCAACCGGGAACATCCCGATCCGTCGAACGGCAATGGATGGACATATAACCATCAACCGATGTTGGCCTATTGGAACGGCCAGTTTTATTATCAATATCTGGCTGATCCTTCGGACGAACATGTACCGCCTTCCCAAACATTTCTGATGACATCAAAGGATGGCTATCAATGGACGAATCCGGAAATTGTATTTCCGCCTTATAAAGTTCCGGACGGATATACCAAGGAATCTCGTCCGGGTATGCAAGCCAAAGACCTGATTGCTATTATGCACCAACGTGTAGGTTTCTATGTCTCCAAGTCCGGCCGATTAATAACAATGGGAAATTACGGAGTTGCCTTAGATAAGAAAGACGATCCGAACGATGGAAACGGTATCGGTCGGGTAGTACGCGAAATAAAAAAGGACGGTTCGTTCGGTCCTATTTATTTTATTTATTACAATCACGGATTTAACGAGAAGAACACCGATTATCCGTATTTCAAGAAAAGTAAAGACCGCGAGTTTGTGAAAGCCTGCCAGGAGATTCTTGACAATCCGCTGTATATGATGCAATGGGTAGAAGAGGCAGACCGTGAAGATCCTATTATCCCCTTAAAGAAAGGATATAAGGCATTTAACTGTTACACACTTCCCGACGGAAGAATTGCCAGCCTTTGGAAGCACGCGCTCACTTCTATCAGCGAAGACGGAGGATATACTTGGGAACAACCGGTACTCCGTGCTAAGGGATTTGTCAATAGTAATGCGAAAATCTGGGGACAACGTTTGAGTGACGGCACATACGCGACGGTATATAATCCTTCGGAATTCCGTTGGCCGTTGGCTATCTCATTGAGTAAGGACGGACTGGAGTATACAACGCTGAATCTGGTGCACGGTGAAATCACACCGATGCGTTACGGTGGTAATTATAAATCATACGGTCCTCAGTATCCTCGTGGCATACAGGAGGGGAACGGGATACCTGCAGATGGCGATTTATGGGTTTCTTATAGTGTGAACAAGGAAGATATGTGGATTTCCCGCATTCCTGTGCCGGTGGAACTCAATGCTTCTGCACACGCTAACGATGACTTTTCAAAGTCGAAAGCAATATCGGAATTGACTGATTGGAATATTTACTCTCCGGTTTGGGCTCCGGTTTCCCTGGATGGACAATGGTTGAAACTGCAAGATAAAGATCCTTTTGATTATGCAAAAGTGGAACGGAAAATTCCCGCTTCTAAAGAATTGAAAGTCTCCTTTGATTTGCAAGCCGGACAGAATGATAAAGGTACGCTTCAGATTGAATTTCTGGATGAGAATGGAATTGCCTGCTCCCGTTTGGAACTGACACCGGATGGCGTTTTTCGTGCAAAGGGTGGTTCCCGGTTTGCGAATATGATGAAGTATGAAGCAGGAAAAACCTATCATGTAGAAGCTGTCCTTTCAACTGCCGACCGTAATATTCAAATATATGTAGATGGCAAGAGGGTAGGGCTGAGGATGTTCTATGCTCCGGTGGCAAGTATCGAAAGAATAGCTTTCCGTACAGGCGTGCCACGTACATTCCCGACAGTGGATACTCCGGCCGACCAGACATACGATTTGCCCGGTGCCGGTGAACAGGAGCCGATAGCCGAATATCGTATAGCTAATGTAAAAACGTCTTCCACAGATAAGGATGCATCTTCCGCTTTCTTGAAGTATAAGGATTTCAGCCATTATGCGGATTATTTTAATGGAATGGAAGATGAGAATATCGTTCAAGCGATTCCTAATGCAAAAGCTTCGGAGTGGATGGAATACAACATTCCTTTGTTTGAATGCCCGCAACGTAATTTTGAAGAGATGTATTATTATCGTTGGTGGTCATTGCGCAAGCATATCAAGGAAACTCCTGTGGGATATGGTATGACGGAGTTTCTCGTTCAGCGTTCCTATTCTGATAAATATAACCTGATCGCTTGTGCGATCGGACATCATATTTATGAGAGCCGTTGGTTACGTGACCCGAAATATCTGGATCAGATTATTCATACATGGTATCGCGGTAATGATGGAGGACCGATGAAGAAAATGAATAAGTTCAGTTCATGGAATGCAGATGCGGTATTGGCACGCTATATGGTCGATGGCGACAAAGACTTTATGCTGGACATGAAGAAAGACCTGGAGACCGAGTATCAACGCTGGGAAAGTACGAACCGCTTGAAGAATGGATTGTACTGGCAGGGGGATGTGCAGGATGGAATGGAAGAATCTATCAGTGGCGGACGGAAGAAAAAATATGCCCGCCCGACAATCAATAGTTATATGTATGGTAATGCGAAAGCGCTTTCGTTGATGGGAATTCTTTCCGGTGACGAGGGGATGGCTATGAAATATGGTATGAGAGCAGACACGTTGAGAAATCTGGTAGAAAATGAGTTGTGGAATACCCGTCACCAGTTTTTTGAAACGATGCGTACAGACTCTTCAGCAAATGTCCGTGAAGCAATCGGATATATTCCCTGGTATTTCAACCTGCCGGATACGACAAAGAAATATGAAGTTGCCTGGAAAGAGATTCTGGATGAAAAAGGCTTCTCTGCTCCTTACGGATTGACTACTGCAGAGCGTCGTCATCCGGAATTCCGTACACGTGGAGTGGGTAAGTGTGAGTGGGACGGAGCTATCTGGCCGTTTGCTTCTGCACAGACATTGACAGCAATGGCTAACTTTATGAATAATTATCCGCAGACCGTATTGTCTGACAGTGTATATTTCCGTCAGATGGAATTGTATGTGGAGTCACAGTACCATCGTGGCCGTCCTTACATTGGCGAATATCTGGATGAGGTGACCGGTTATTGGTTGAAAGGGGATCAGGAGCGCAGCCGTTACTATAATCATTCTACTTTCAACGATCTGATGATTACAGGACTGATTGGACTTCGTCCGCGTCTGGATAATACAATTGAAGTAAATCCGTTGATCCCTGTCGACAAATGGGATTGGTTCTGCCTGGATAATGTACTATATCACGGTCATAATCTGACGATTCTTTGGGATAAGAATGGCGATCGTTATCATTGTGGAAAAGGCTTACGCATTTTTGTGGATGGTAAAGAAGTCGGTCATGCAGATACATTGACAAGAATCGTTTGCAAGGATGTACTCAAATAATCATTTATCTGATAATATAGATAGGATAGTCTGAACAATGAATATAAAGAAATATCTCCTTCTTTTTCTTTGCCTGCCATGTTTTATGCAGGCAAAGACTATAACAATCAGCCGCCTTACCTGTGAAATGCAGGAAGGTCTGGTAGTGGTCGAAGGTTCACCTCGCTTGGGATGGGTGATGGAATCGCCGGAAAATGGAACACGACAATCAGCTTATGAGATTGACATCCGGGAAGCTTTTACAGGACGTTCCGTTTGGAATAGTGGAAAAGTCTATTCTACGCAGAGCCAGCTGGTTTCTATAGAGGGGGCAGATATACGGCCTGATAATCCATTCAATTATAGTTGGCGGGTTCGTGTTTGGGATGAGACAGATGCACCCTCTGAATGGAGTCGTGAAGCAAAGTTCTGCTCTGCTTCTTCAAGACTCTCTGAAGGAAAATGGATTGGAGCTATCACTCGTCAGAATGCTCATTTACCGGAAGGACGCAAGTTTCATGGTGGAGAGTTGAAGAAACCGGAGGTAAAGGCAGCTTGGGAAGCAGTGGACACTTTAGCAAAGAAAAGTATTTGTTTGCGAAGAACATTCCAGGTGGGAGATAGGACAGAAGGGAATACAAACCGTCAATCGGGCAAGAAAATAGTAGAAGCAACCGCATACGTTTGTGGTTTGGGATTCTATGAATTCTCTTTGAATGGCAAGAAAGTAGGCAACAGTGAATTTGCTCCGCTGTGGAGTGATTATGATAAAACTGTTTACTATAACACGTATGATGTAACGGAACAATTGCGGCATGGTGAGAATGCCGTGGGAATCTTATTGGGGAATGGATTCTATAATGTGCAGGGAGGACGTTATCGCAAATTACAGATAAGTTTTGGTCCTCCTACACTTTTATTTGAACTGGTTATTAATTACGAAGACGGAACATCTACAACACTCCGTTCTGACAATGACTGGAAATATGATTTTAGTCCGATAACTTTCAATTGCATATATGGAGGTGAGGATTACGATGCGCGTCGTGAGCAAAAAGGATGGAATCAGGTTGGCTTTGATGATAGTCATTGGCGTCCGGTAGTTATACAGGAAGCTCCTAAAGGAATACTACGTCCACAGATGGCGCCTCCGGTGAAAATCATGGAACGATATGATATTCAAAAGGTAACCAAACTAAATGCAGAACAGGTTGCTTCAGCTTCTAAATCGACTAAAAGAACTGTCGATCCTTCTGCTTTCGTGTTGGATATGGGGCAAAATCTGGCTGGCTTTCCGGAAATAACAGTACGTGGCAAACGTGGACAGAAAGTGACTCTGCTCGTAGCCGAAGCATTGACGGATGAAGGTGCCTGTAATCAGCGACAAACGGGACGTCAACACTATTATGAATATACACTGAAAGGTGAAGGTGACGAAACCTGGCATCCTCGTTTCTCTTATTACGGTTTTAGATATATTCAAGTCGAGGGGGCTGTCTTAAAAGGTCAAAAGAATCCGCAGAGATTGCCTGTGTTGAAGAATATTCAATCCTGTTTCGTCTTTAATTCAGCTAAGAAAGTTTCCACTTTCGAATCATCCAACCGAATATTTAATGCTGCCCATCGATTGATCGAAAAAGCAGTGCGTAGCAATATGCAGTCTGTGTTTACAGATTGTCCGCATCGTGAAAAACTAGGCTGGCTGGAACAGGTGCATCTGAATGGTCCTGGGCTATTATACAACTATGATTTGACAGCTTATGCTCCGCAGATTATGCAGAATATGGCAGATGCGCAACATGCCAACGGTGCCATGCCGACAACTGCTCCGGAATACGTGGTTTTTGAAGGTCCGGGCATGGATGCATTTGCCGAATCTCCGGAATGGGGTGGTTCTCTGGTTATTTTCCCATTTATGTACTATGAGACGTATGGAGATGACTCGTTGATTAAGAAATATTATCCGAATATGCGCCGTTATGTGGATTATCTGAAGACTCGTGCAGAGATGGGTATTCTTTCTTTCGGCTTGGGAGATTGGTATGATTACGGAGATTTTCGTGCCGGATTCTCTAGGAATACACCGGTTCCCCTGGTGGCTACCGCGCATTATTATATGACAGTAATGTTTTTAATAAAAGCTGCGAAAATGGTTGGCAATGACTTTGACATTCATTATTATACTTCTTTGGCACATGAAATACTTGCCTCATTTAATAAATGTTTTCTCAATAAAGAGACAGCACAGTATGGTACAGGGAGCCAATGTAGTAATGCACTTCCGTTATTCCTCCAGATGACGCAGGATTCAGATGAACAAAGCAGTTATCAACCGGATGCAAAGTTGGATGAGAAAGTACTTATGAATCTGATTAAAGATGTGGAAGCACATGGCAATCGCTTAACGACCGGTGATGTGGGTAACCGCTATCTGATTCAGACACTGGCGCGTAATGGTCAGCACGAACTTATTTATAAGATGTTCAACCACGAAGAAGCTCCCGGATATGGCTTCCAGTTGAAATTCGGTGCAACAACCTTAACCGAGCAATGGGATCCCCGCCAAGGTTCTTCCTGGAATCATTTTATGATGGGACAGATTGATGAATGGTTCTTTAATTCACTGGTCGGTATTCGTCCATCTACAACCTATCAAAAGTTTATCATCGCTCCCCAGCCTGTAGGAGATTTGAAATATGTCAAAGCATCGTATGAAACTTTATACGGTACTATTGTTGTGGATTGGACTAGCCAGAATGGAACTTTCACTTTAAACATATCTGTTCCGGTGAATACTACGGCTGTTGTTTATCTTCCGGGAGAAAAAGAACCCAAAGAGATACAGAGTGGAACATATCAATTAGTTTGTGCAAAATGAAAGAACCTTTTGCATATATTTGTAGAATTAAAAAAACAATGTATTCATGATTTTTTAGAAGACAATGATGAAATATAATTTAATAATATCGATTATGAATTTACGGACAACTCTTCTCGTCTTTCTTTGCTTCTGTGCAACCACAGTTCTTCGTGCCGAGCGTGTGGATATGTTGAAGGCCGGTGCAAAAGCAAATGGTAAGGCTCTTAATACAAAGCTAATCAATTCAACGATTGATCGTTTGAACCGTGGCGGCGGAGGTACTCTTTTCTTTCCTGCCGGGACTTACCTGACAGGAAGTATCCATCTGAAAAGCAACATTACACTGGAGTTGGAAGCCGGAGCTACTTTGCTCTTTTCTGACAACTTCGATGACTACCTTCCTTTTGTCGAGGTTCGTCATGAAGGAGTGATGATGAAAAGCTTCCAGCCTTTGATCTATGCGGTAGATGCCGAGAATATTACCATCAAAGGAGAAGGAACTTTGGACGGACAGGGAAAGAAATGGTGGATGGAGTTCTTTCGTGTCATGATTGATTTGAAAGATAACGGCATGCGTGATATAAATAAATATCAACCGATGTGGGATGCAGCAAACGATACGACAGCGATTTATGCTGAAACAAACAAAGACTATGTCAGTACCTTGCAGCGCCGTTTCTTCCGTCCTCCGTTTATCCAACCCATCCGTTGCAAAGAGATAAAGATTGAAGGGGTAAAAATTGTCAATTCCCCCTTTTGGACGGTAAATCCGGAGTTTTGTGATAATGTGACCATCAAAGGCATTACAATTGATAACGTTCCTTCTCCTAATACGGATGGTATTAATCCCGAATCATGCCGCAATGTACATATAAGCGATTGCCATATTTCGGTAGGCGATGATTGTATCACGATAAAATCCGGTAGGGATGCCCAAGCCCGTCGATTGGGAGTACCTTGCGAAAATATCACCATAACCAACTGTACCATGCTTTCCGGTCATGGAGGCGTTGTTATCGGCAGTGAAATGAGTGGAAGTGTGCGCAAAGTCACCATCTCCAATTGTATATTCGACGGAACGGATCGTGGAATCCGCATCAAGTCAACCCGTGGAAGGGGAGGCGTGGTTGAAGATATTCGCGTCAGTAATATTGTAATGAGTAATATAAAACGGGAAGCTGTCGTGCTAAACCTGAAATACAGTAAAATGCCTGCAGAACCAAAGAGTGAACGCACCCCGATCTTCCGTAACGTACATATCAGTGGAATGACTGTGACAGATGTAAAGACTCCGATCAAAATAGTGGGTTTGGAAGAAGCGCCGATATCTGACATTGTTTTGCGTGATATTCATATTCAGGGAGGAAAACAGAAATGTATCTTCGAAAATTGTGAGCGTATCACGATGGATGACGTAATCGTCAATGGCAAAGTAATTAAAAGCCCCACAGATACCACAAATTAACACAGATATTTAATCCGGCTAATTTGTAAGAATAAGAAATCTGTGAGAATCTGTGTAATCTGTGGTGAAAAAACAACTTGTATAAATTAAAGATAAATGAAACGAATCCTTTTTACCATGCTTCTTGCCGCATCTCTTTCGGCTGAAGCGCAGACACAAACATACGAGACGGAATTTGCCCGTCCCTTGAATGAAGTACTGACGGATATTCAAAACCGTTTCGGAGTCCGCCTGAAATATGATATTGATACAGTAGGAAAAGTGTTGCCTTATGCCGACTTTCGTATTCGTCCTTATTCTGTAGAAGAATCCCTGACGAATGTATTGGCACCTTTCGATTATAAATTTGTCAAACAGAAAGGAAATATGTATAAGCTAAAAGCGTATGAATATCCACGTCGTACGGATGCAGACGGAGAAAAGATGCTGGCTTATCTGAATACTCTTTATGCAGATCGACAGGCTTTTGAACTTCGCGTTGATTCTTTGAAAAAAGAAGTGCGTCAACGTTTGGGTATCGACACTTTACTAGCTCAATGTGTTAAATCCAAACCTATTCTTTCGAAGATACGTAAGTTTGATGGCTATACAGTGCAGAATTTTGCACTTGAAACACTTCCCGGCTTATATGTTTGCGGTTCTATCTACACACCTCAATCAAAAGGAAAACATGCGTTGATTATTTGTCCTAACGGACATTTTGGTGGCGGACGTTATCGTGAGGACCAGCAACAACGTATGGGTACTTTAGCACGTATGGGAGCTATTTGTGTGGATTATGATTTGTTCGGATGGGGAGAGTCGGCTTTACAAGTTGGCAGTGCGGCACATCGTAGTAGTGCGGCGCACACTATTCAGGCAATGAATGGCTTGCTGATTCTTGAGTCTATGCTTGCGTCCCGTAAAGATATTGATACCAGTCGTATTGGTACAAATGGTGGTTCAGGAGGGGGCACTCATACTGTTTTGTTGAGTGTATTAGATGATCGTTTTACTGCTTCTGCTCCCGTGGTGAGCCTTGCTTCTCACTTTGACGGTGGCTGTCCGTGTGAAAGCGGAATGCCCATTCAACTTTCTGCAGGAGGAACCTGTAATGCGGAGCTAGCTGCTACTTTTGCCCCTCGTCCACAACTCGTGGTATCTGATGGTGGCGACTGGACGGCTAGTGTTCCTACTCTTGAATTTCCTTATTTGCAACGAATCTATGGATTCTATAACGCGAAAGACAAAGTAACGAATGTACATCTCCCCAAGGAGAAACATGACTTTGGTCCGAACAAACGGAATGCTGTTTATGATTTCTTCGCAGACGTGTTCAAGTTGGACAAAAAGATGCTGGATGAAAGCAAAGTTACCATTGAACCGGAATTTGCTATGTATAGTTTTGGAGAAAAAGGAGCTTTGCTTCCCGAAGGTGCAATCCGGTCATTTGACAAGGTAGCCGCCTATTTTGACAAGAAGGCCTTTGCTGATTTAAAATCAGATGCTTCTCTTGAAAAGAAAGCCATGGACTGGGTAGCTTCTTTAAAGTTGGATGATGAGAAAAAGGCAGGTTTTGCGACAACAGCTATTTATAACCATCTTCGTAAAGTTCGCGACTGGCACAATGAGCATCCCTATACAACAATTCCCGAGGGTATCAATCCTCTTACAGGCAAGCCGCTTTCCAAGCTCGACCGTGAAATGATTGCAGATTCTGCTATGCCGAAAGAAGTACATGAAAGGCTAATGAAAGAGTTACGCAGAGTATTGACTGAAGAACAGATAGAACAAATCCTCGATAAATATACGGTAGGTAAAGTTGCTTTTACCTTGAAAGGTTATCAGGCCATTGTGCCCAATATGACAGAGGAGGAAACTACTTACGTCCTGGAACAGTTGAAGCTGGCTCGCGAACAGGCTATTGACTATAAGAATATGAAGCAGATCTCTGCCATCTTCGAAATTTATAAAACCAAATGCGAACAGTATTTCAATGAGCACGGCCGTAACTGGCGTCAGATGTTCAAGGATTATGTGAATAAGCGAAACGCAGAAAAGAAGGCCCAAGGAAAGAAATAAAATGATGATAAATCTTTAATATTCCTATTTTTCGGAGTATAATTCGGGATAACTAAGAAGAACATAATAGAGCTATGCTTTGCAACTGACAAAGCATAGCTTTATCACTTCTAAAGCTATGCTTTACGTCTCAAAAAGCACGTCATTACTTTTTCTTCACGATTACTAAACATCTTTTTCGTAGAAAATGTGTTATTTTGTGGATGGCTAATAGAAATAGACATGATATGGATAAGCAAAAAGTAGCATTGGTCCTTTCTATGGGAGGAGCACGTGGAATAGCGCATATAGGAGTAATTGAGGAATTGCTCCGTCACAATTTTGAGATCACCTCTATTGCAGGAAGCTCGATGGGAGCTATGGTGGGGGCGATGTACGCTTCAGGAAAAATGGAAGAATGTAAGGAGTGGCTATATAGTTGGGATAAACGTAAGATGTGGGAATTGGCGGATATTACTTTAAGCCGGGATGGATTGGTGAAAGGTGACCGTTTTATCAAAGAACTGAAACAGATTATTCCGGACATGAATATTGAAGACTTACCTGTCCCTTATGTAGCCATGGCTACGGATATTGTCCGCGATCAGGAAGTGAGGTTTGACAGAGGGAGCTTACATGAAGCTATCCGTGCATCTATTTCTATCCCCATGCTTTTCCGTCCGTTGAGAAAAGACGGTATGGTTTTGATTGACGGAGGCATTCTGAATCCTCTTCCATTGAGTCATGTAAAACGCATTGAAGGAGATATCCTGATAGCTGTCGATGTGAATGCACCCCTCGATTCCGGAAAGAAAAAGAAAATATCTCCTTATAATCTATTGACAGAATCTTCAAGAATGATGATGCAACAAATCACTCGTTACCAGATAGAGCGTTGTCAGCCGGATATCTTAATTCAGATGTCCGGTGATACCTATGATATGTTGGAGTTTCATCATGCAGCTTCGATAGTGAAGACAGGAGTGGAAGTTACCCGAAGCGTGTTGAAAGAGTCTCGTGAAGATTAATGATATAATAAAGATATATCATTGTATCTGATAAATTCTCAAGTTACTCCAGATAAATCATCTTTTTCGTCATTCCTCCGTCAATCGTTATATTTTCTCCATTGATGAAATCATTGTTTTCTTCACAGAGAAACAAACACATACGGGCAATATCTTCCGGTTTACCTACTCGTCGTGAAGGATGCTGTGAATGATCTTCCGGCCGGAGTTGGTCATAATCATGAGTTTGTATCCATCCCGGAGCAATAGAGTTGACGGTGATATTCCATTCAGATAATGATAAAGCCAGTGCATGAGTTAAAGAATAGATACCACCTTTCGAAGCTGCGTAACCTTCACTTCCCGGTTCACTCATCAGGTAACGTGTGGAGCAGATATTGATAATCCGGCCGTATGGGTTAGGAGAGGACTGTTCTTTACGATGTATGGCAAGCAGGCGGGAGGTGATAAATACAGGGCGTAGGTTGATAGAAAGAATTTTGTCGAAATCCTCTACGCTCGTTTCGGTGATAGACGAAAATTGACTAATACCGACGTTGTTGACAATAATATCAATATCATTCCATTCGGAAAGAATACGTTGTATACAACTTTCAAGTGCATCCTTATCGCTGACATCGACTTTATGGAATATAGATCCGGTTGCTTTTGCAGTCTCTTGTCCCGCTATTTCATTTATATCACAAAAAGCGACTTGATCGCCGGACAGGCAAAAAGCTTCTACTATTGCCTTGCCTATACCTTCCGCTCCTCCTGTTACAAATATTCTTCTTTTGGAGGGGGATGATTTTGAGGTCATTGGAGTACACGAAGCCGATTCAGCCGGATGAACGGTTGTAGATTTCTTCTTACCATATTTCTGTGCTTGTTTCCAAGCAGCTTTTCTTGCTTCGTATAGCTCTTGCTGTTTTTCTATATAGTTGTCTGCCATCGTTCTTTTTATTTATTGCAAATGTAAAACATAAAACGGATAAATACAAAGAATCGACCGCTCGATTGAATAAGAACAACCGCTCGTATGCGGAGAAAGGACCGTAGGATTATGACAAATCGACCGCTCATTCCTATCCGAACGAGCGGTCGATTTATGTAAAATGACTATTCGATTTTTAGAACTTCAGCGGATCTATCCCAGCATATTTTATCCGTTGACGACGCCAAGTGTAAATGGCATGCAGCTTTCCATCTTTACCTTCAATAATGCTAGGATAAGAATATTGACTGATCGGGCTATCCTCCAATGTGAGAACAGGCTTCCAGCTGATTCCATCCTCCGATATAGCTACACAAAGCGGTGTGCGAGGGCCTTTCGGAGTTCCGGGCAATGTAGAGAAATTGTTATAAATAAGCACATGCCTGCCATCTTTCATTGTCACGGCGTCTGTACCGGAATTATTATTCGGAACATCCAGCAGCGTTACTTTGCTCCACGTATCGCCATTGTCACTGCTCCAGGCTGTTGCAATCTGTGCATTGCGCGTACGGCAGAGTATCTGCAATTTTCCGTCCTTATGCTTTAAAATACTAGGTTGTATCGCATAAATAGGTTTAGCGCCTTCCCCTTTGATGGCTTCCCCGCCTTCCTGATCATCCGTATTTATTCCTCCTTTTTTACGGTTCTGAGTCGGTACGGACAGTTCTGCTTCCAAAGGTCCTACCATTTTCCAGGTTTTTCCTTTATCATCAGAAATCTCGAAATGAACACGCCAGCCCTTACTGCCTTCCGTACTGGAGGGACAGATGATACGGCCGTTGATATATTCCGGCTTATTCTTGATAGGACCTAGAAAACCTTTGGGAAGAGGTTCACGCTTGCTCCAGGTCTTTCCTCCGTCACGCGAACGAACCAACCATCCTGTCCAGTCACTCACTTTCAGACCTATTTTGTAGAAGAGAATCAAATCTCCGCCCGGAACTTGAAACAGTACCGGATTCCAACACGCTTTCCGGCGTGCGATGAGTTTCCCTTTTGCATCTTTTACCGGTGTACAGGTGGAGTCGATTCCCGCTAATACAGCTTGCGGATCTTTGAGTGAAAACACACCGTCGGCAGCAAGTTTGGGAGCACTCCACTCTTTGGCGCCTTTCGGCTTACGGCATACCCAGATACAACAATCGGGATTGCGTTCTTTCGTTCCTCCAAAGAAAGAGGCAACAAGATCTCCGTTCTTCATCTCTACAATAGTAGCTCCGTGACATTCGGGGAAAACGGCCTTTTCGTACAGAAATTCATCACTTAGAATGGCTGTGTTCTTAGTCGGTATATCTACACTAAAATGATGTTTTCCCGAACCGATCTTCTCTTTTCGACCATCCGGCAAATGTACTTCGCCTGTTGTATTGGCAGGCAATTCAATATCCCATTCCAGATGCATGGGCGTTTTCTTCCATCGGCTGGTTATTTTTCCATAGATACTCATATAAGATGCATCTACATTGCTTAACTCTTGAATCTCAAAAGCCGGCTGGAAAATAATATGTTTGTAACCGGACTTCCAGCGGTCTGCCCGGATACCTGCCAGATTATTGAAACACCAAGGCAATAAATCTCCTAAAAGCATGATATGGTTGCCACTGTTCATTTCAGGATTTGCCGTATCACCGTTCCATAATTCCCAAATGGTGGTAGCACCTTTTCCAACCATATACCCCCACGAAGGATACGTTTTGTTGGTAGCCAGCAAGTAAGCCACATCGGCATAACCACGACGGCTTAATTCACGCAACAGCCATTGCACACCAATGACTCCGGTGCTGATATGTCCCTTATTGGTGGTAATAATGGAAGTTACGGCATTTTTGGCAACTTCATGGATGTAATTCTTTGGCACTAACCCGAAAGCAAGTGGCAGAATATTGGCAGTGACCGTATTATTACCATAGTAGATACTGTCCGGATATAATGTATGTCCCGGCACATGGGACGTTCCCTCTTTTATATGCAAGAAGCGGGCATTGAATGCGTCTTTCATACGATGTTCCAGATCTTCCCATTCTTCTGCATCGGCTTTCAGTCCTTGCAGGCTGGCAAAACGATGCATCAGTTGCAACACTTTCAAGTAATAGGCAGTGGCGATCAGCGCACCGTCAGTCTTGCGGGAAGGATCCTTACTGTGAATCAGCTCCAATGATTCGGGAGGAACACACCAGTCACCATATTTATCTTTGGTTATGATATATTCCTTTGTCATATAGTATTCACGGATATGAGCCACCCATTTTTTGATAGCTGGATAATTCTCCTCTATCGGACGTTTATCTCCGAAATTGGTAAAAAGCATATCACAAGCCATAGGCAACGCCGCAGGCCAAGTCACATTGTCCGAGTAATAGTTCCAGTAGGCCGGAGCGACATCGGGAATACAACCGTCTTCACGTTGCGCTTCGCGGATATCACGTGTCCATTTGGTATACATTGCGTAATTATCGAAAAGCATACTCTCTCCCCAACATCCCATGGTGCGGTCACCCAACCATGGTTGACGTTCATTCCGTTGCGGACAGTCTACCGGCATACCTTTATAATTACTCCGGATTCCCCAAAATGCATTACGGACAATCTTATTCAATGTCTCGTCAGAGCAACTGAAAGATCCTGTATGCGTCATCTCGTCTTCCACGACTTCAGCTACGAAGTCTCCAAGTTGCGCATCCGGATAATTGCTGACCTCCACATAACGGAAGCCATGATACACGAAACGAGGTGCCCACGTAGCGTCCTTCACTTCGCGTCCGCTTACGATATACGTATCTGTGGAACGGGCGTCACGTAGATTCCGGATAAAGAGTTCCCCATTGGCTTGCAAGGTTTCTGCAAAACGGAGACGAATACTGTCACCGGCTTCTCCTTTAATGCGGAAGCGCACCCAACCAGCCATATTCTGACCAAAATCAAGAATATACTTATCACCAAGTTTTTGGATGGAAACAGGTTTTAATGTATCCATTACTTTCATACCCGGCATTATTTGGGCACGCAATGTTCCTGAAGGAATACTGACTCTTTGTGCCGCTATCCAGCTTTTATCGTCATAACCGCTTTGTGTCCAGTTGCCCAATTCCTTGCGGGCATCATATTCTTCACCGTCATATTCGTTATTGCTACGGATAGCACCTTCGGTTGTCAGTTTCCATGAAGTGTTTGTAGCAATCGTTTCTTTACTGCCATCCGTATATTCCACAATCAAATTCAGGCGGAGTTTGGGATAGCCGAATGTCGGTATCTTGTACGGTTTGTAATTCTGGCGCATCGTATAGAAACGTCCGTTGCCCAATGTCACACCAATAGCATTCTCTTTTTGAAGTTGCGGCGTCACATCGTAAGTGTTGTACAGAATTGTTTTCCGATAGTCGGTAGGAGCGGGGGCCAACACTTGATCGCCGATACGCTGTCCGTTGATAAATAATTCATAAAGTCCCATTCCGGCAATGTGTACCGTTGCACGTTTCACCTCTTTGCTTAAAGCAAATTCTTTGCGGAGATAACGGGCTGCTAAGCGGCTCCATTGGGTTTCGCTGTCACCGGGAGCGGCACGGTCTAATCCAATCCACTGGCCTTGCCAGTCCGCTTCATTCAGCAATCCCATACTCCAAAAGGCCGGAGTACTCCAGTCCGCTTCCCCTCTATTGGTATAGACCTTCACTTTCCAATAATAGCAGGCATTACGCTTTAGCGGTTCCCCTTGATAAGCAATCCATTGGGAGGCGTCGGACTCTATCTTTCCTGAATCCCAAATATCTCCTTTTCCTTGCGCCAGCAAGTCGGCGGAAGAAGCAACAAGAATGTGATACGCTGTTTGCATCACATTCTGTTCATCCGATTCGATGCGCCAACCCAATCGGGGCTGGCGCACGTCGATACCTAGCGGATTCTTTAATTGCTCCGTTCGCAGTTCGGTTATGCCTATGGCTGCATAGGCATAACCTGCTAAAAACAGAAACGCAAAGAATGCTACTATAAATATTCTCTTGTTCATCATTTATCGCTGATATATTTCAGTTGGGCATCGGGAAGTTCCGTCCATGTCTTATCGAGGTAGTTTTTATTGCTGTCCACCACAATCAGAATATGATCGTTTCCACTGCAATAACCGCTATCGTGTTGGAAGGTATGCACACCGTTATTAAATTCACCTATATATTCCAGCTTACCGTCCTTTGTCGTATACCACCAGGCATTTTTCTTTGCCCCGCTAATCTTGCTGAAATCAACTTCCATCGGACGTCCGGTATAATTATACACCATCAGATAATCATTACCGCGTGTAGCGATGGCACGGTCGTAACGTTCTCCGTTCTTACCTGCGATGACAGACTGATCCGGTATACGTTCGAAGAACGGGAAAGTCAGCATCAGGTTTTTCAAATATTTCATTTGATTATAACCGGGATCATTCAATGCTTCATACCAAGGCTTCTTGGCTCCGTATGCACCACCCACACCCGGTTTGATAAACTGCATAATGGAATTATGCCCATACGTATGCCCGAAGGAACCGGCGAATACGGACCAATAAGCATAGCGGCGTACATCGTAATCTTTCCATAACAACTCGTTTTCGTCATGCAGGCCGTGAGGAATTTCTTCATAGATAGGTTCTCCATCGATAACCGGTTTCATGGGTTTCATAGCCATACTGCGCTCAACGAAACGCCAGTTGTCTTCTTCCGTATTCTCTTCGATGGGATAGTCTCCGTCGCCAAAACGTTGTCCGTAACGACGGTGTCCGCTTTGAAACATATTGAAGTCCAGCCAGGAAGCGTTGTTGAACCAAGTTGCTGAGGTTGTTCTGCCACGCGGATGGAAGGTCATCAGGTGATTCTTGTCGATTGCTTTGATAGAAGTTGCCAATGCCTCCCATTCGGCTGTTTTCACATCACCGCGAATATCTCCACCGATAAACCAAATGATATTCGGTTCGTCCTTATAACGTTCCGCCAGGAACTTTCCGTATGCTTTCGCCTGTTCGACAGTCATTTCTCCACGATTCACGGGACTTCCCCAGATACAAACCATACCGATATACAGCCCTTTTTTTGCAGCCGTACGAATGATATAATCCATGTGATCCCAATAACCATATATACCTTTCCGGTCGATGTTCTTGAAGTTATATCCGTCTATCATGGAATATTGTCCGTAGATATTCATGGATGGCACATTATTCAAGGTCTGAACTTGAATTACATTGTATCCGCGACGTTTGCACTGTTCCAGATAATATTCGGCTTCGTCACGATTCAGACGCTCTGGGAGCAACCATCCTGTTTCCCCCAACCAAAAGAAAGGAGTACCGTTTTCGTGTTTCAGATAACGTCCCTCTTCGGAAACTACTAGTTTACCGTTACTCCAGGGAATATACGTCTTTTGTGTTTTCTTTTGTGCCGCTACCGGGATAGCCAAAGTCAGCAGCAGTAGTAAGAGAGGAAGAATCTTGAATTTTCTCATTGTATTTTATCGTTTTTAGTTTATAATTCACCACAGATTACACGGATTAACACAGATTTTTTATCTGACAGAATGTTAGAAATGTCACATAATTATTTTAGAATCTCTGTTAATCTGTGTAATCTGTGGTGAAGATTATTTCTCAATCATTTTTTCAAATTCGATTGCAGCCAGGATAAATGCTCCTACTGACTTCGGATCATTCTCGATAATCGGTTCGCTGATATAATACTCAAATGAACCGTCACGGTATCTTTTAGAGTCTCCGCCCAGTCCGGCTACGGCACAACAATTGGTGATGGTATAACTTCCGTCTTCCTCCAGACGGGTGAAATTTCCGGTCATGCCGTTGAAAGCCTTTCTTACCGGTTCGATATATTCATTTCCGATATATCCTTTGTTAATGGCTTTGGCGAGCGTATAAACAAACAAGGCGGTTGCCGAAGACTCCAGGTAATTACCTTTACGTGCACCTTGATCAGTCACTTGATACCATGTACCGGATTGAGGGTCCTGATATTTTACAATCGCTTCGGCCAGCCCTTGAAGAATCTGTATGACGCTGTCCCGTCCTGCTGTTTCTTGTGGCAGATAATCCAGAACATCCACTATCGCAGCACCATACCATCCGATACTGCGGCTCCAGAAATTCGGAGAACACCCGGTTTCGGGATTTGCCCATTTCTGTTCTCGGCTTTCATCCCATCCGTGATAGTAAAGACCGGTAACCGGATCATACGTTTTACGGGCAATCAAAAGTATTTGCTTCACCGCTTCGTCAAACAAAGCCGGTTCCTGGAAAGTCGCACCATATTGTGCCAGATAGGGAGAAGCCATAAAGATACCGTCCAACCACATCTGATGGGTATATTTCAATTTGTGCCAGAAGCCTCCTTCACTGGTACGCGGTTGTTCGGCCATTTGCTTACGAAGCGTATCCATAGCCGTTTTGTAACGTTCATCTCCCGTCTTTGCGTAGAGGTCAAACAAAATCTTACCACCATTTACATTGTCGATATTGAAAGAAAGATATTTCATGGTCTTTATACGTCCGTCAGTGTCAATCAGACTATCCGCATAAATCTTGGCATACTCGTAATATGTACTGTCACCCGTATGTTTCCATTCTTCAAGCATTGATTTTACCACAAGACCATGCGTATATCCCCATCGTGGTTTTTTAGCTTTTTCAATCATCCAGGGCTCTGGGAAACGTTTCATTTCGGAACGTGCCATACGTTCACTCCACTTTTCGGTTTCTGCTTTCTTGGTGGTCGTACAAGCAATAAAGCAGACAATTCCGCAGGCAATAATCGCCTTAAATAAATTTTGATTCATATAGTTGAGTTTTTATTTTCCGATCAGGATATATTCTTTTCCCGCTTTTGTGGGCAGGTCATACAAATAGGTTTCCGTCAGCTCTATTTTATTCAATTTTGCTTTCCCGTTAATCAATGGTTTGGTAATAGCGGGGACGGCAAAGAGAGGATTAGGGTTCTCGCCTTTGGCAGATTTCAGTCCTTTACCTTTTAGCGGGTTGAGTGAGCGGAGACGACAGTTTCCTCCTTTGTGGGATTTTACTATCAGATGATTTACTTTTCCGTCTTTCCAACTCAAGTCAAGCTCAAAACCGCCACGTGCGATAATACCTTTCACCGAACCTTCCTTCCACAAAGTAGGGAGGGCGGGAAGTAAATAGATGAATCCGTCATAACTCTGCATCAGCATTTCTACGATTCCTGCCGTACAACCGAAGTTCCCGTCAATCTGAAAGGGTGGATGCGCATCGAACAAATTAGGATAAGTACCACCTTTTTTCTTTTCGTTGCGTACAAGAGTCAACTGATCTGTTATCAGCTTATAAGCATGGTCACCATCAAGCAGACGCGCCCAAAGACAAACTTTCCATCCCATACTCCAGCCGGTAGACGGATCCCCGCGATGGATGAGCGAGGTGCGTGCCGCATCAAACAATTCCGGTGTGCGATATGGAGAAATCTGATTGCTGGGGAACAATCCGTAAAGATGGGAGACATGACGATGTACGTCGTTCGGATCATCCCAATCGAACATCCACTCTTGCAATTGTCCCCAATGACCTATTTGCATAGGAGGCATTTCTTTCAAGCGTTGCTTTAGATGAGTTGCGAAATCTTTGTCGGTATCTAGAATTTCGGAAGCTGAGATAATAGCCGTCCAAAGATCGAAAATCAACTGATTATCCATCGTACATCCGGTGGCTGTCGTTGCCTTTCCATTACTGCCCGAATGTACATTCTCCGGTGAATTGCTAGGACAAACCACCAACCAGTTGTGTATCGGTTCCTTTACCATGATTTCATCGAAGAAACGGCCGGACTCTTTCAGTATAGGATAGATGGAACGCAGAAAATCGGTATCTCCGGTATATAGGTAACGTTCCCATAAATGCCGGCAGAGCCACGCTCCACCACTAGGCCACATACCCGAAGGGGCTTTGTCAATTGCTCCTGTGACGCGCCAGATATCTGTGTTGTGATGGAGTACCCAGCCATTCGCTCCATACATGATTCTAGCCGTTTCCTTGCCTGTCTCGCTGACCTCTTTTATCAGTCGGAAAAGAGGCTCGTTCAGCTCGCTAAGATTGGTAACTTCAGACGGCCAATAGTTCATCTCCAAGTTGATGTTGCAAGTGTATTTGCTGTCCCAAGAAGGAAACAATTTGTCATTCCAGATACCTTGCAAGTTAGCGGGTTGTCCTCCGGGTTGTGAAGAACAAATCAATAAGTAACGCCCGAACTGGAAGTAAGTAGCTACCAAATGAGCATCATTTGTATCTTTGAAGTTTTCTACACGTTTATCGGTTGTGATGTTTCCATATCGGTTTTTACCTAAGTTCAAAGATACTCTGGTCAAGTATCGGCGATAGAAATCGGTATGATTTTTTTGGGCTTCCGGAAATGGATGTTTCATTGCTTTGGAAAGATAGTCTTTAGCCCGTTCTATCTGATTTCCTGTGATATCCAGATAATTATTGAAATTGGTGGCTATTGACACGTAAATGACAGCTTCATCAGCTCCTTCTACCGAGAGAATTCCATCCGCACATGCTATTTTCCCACCTCTATTCCGTGCAGTCAACCGTCCTTGAAATTCCACTTTCCCTTTGAGACCTTCATGCCAAGAAGAGACACCGGAAAGCGTGACGCAATTTCCTTCCTCAGAGGAAATCATTACATCCTGATGAGGAGAGGTCAGTTGGGCATTAAAGGTTATTTGCCCCGGACGGCTGGCTGTCAGTCTGACCATTACCACTTGATCGGTAAATGAGGTAATCGCTTCGCGTTGGTATTGTACTCCGTCTACCTCATATCGCACGATGGCGCGGGCGGAATCCAGACTTAGCTCCCGATAGTAGTCCGAATAACGGGTATGTCCGGGAAAAGCGATTCGCAAGTCCCCGAAACTTTGATAAGGCATTCCCGAGTTTGTCTTAGCCATCACCTTCTCGGTAGCGAGAGTTTGCGCTTCGAGATATTTTCCTGCAAAGACCAGTTCACGCACTTTGGGAATATACTCAAGGGCGTCCGGGTTGGCGTTGTTGTTAGGGCGTCCCGCCCAAATGGTTTCTTCGTTTAGTTGTATTTGTTCTGTACCCGGTGTTCCATATACCATAGCTCCCAAACGGCCATTACCCAAAGGCAAGGCTTCCGTCCATACTTGTGCGGGACGGTCATACCATAACTTATATTCCTGCGTAGAAGTATTCGTTTCCTGTGCATGAATAGAAGTTACAGACAGCATGACGAGCGCATATCCGATCAATCTCTTTTTATTCATTATCATCTAACGTCTTTTATACTTTTATAAAAGGACGGTTGAACGGACATTTTGTACCCAATAAGTCGCTAAAAGAATGTAATTACTCGGACATTATTTTTATCTTTTCAATCGGCTGCTGTCTGACGGTATCCATTGGAACAGCCTGATAATGCACTTTGGAAAAATCAATAGAGTGCAAATCAATGCTGCGGATCGTACTGTTGTACATCGTTCGGAAATAGATAATCCGGTTATTCATATCCGTTGCTGATGTCCATTGCGTGGCACTTGGAATATCAGAAGGAACTTGTCCTAACGGAAATTCTATACCTTCGGGGATATCAAAGTTATTCAATATCTGAAAACATTGAAGAACCGTTTTCAGAGCTGTATCCTGTTGAGGAGCCGTTGCCTGATAGAAAGCCGCACGGACAAAGCGGGATGGGGGAGTCACGTCACCCGGAATACCAAGAAAACCACTTCCTGCGCCAAAAGAACTCAACTCAATGTTGCCAAGCCGTTGTGCGGGAGCTGTACCGGGAAACAAATTGACATAATTGTTCAGATTCGTAAGATGCCATTCGAAACCGGGAGAGTTGGTGAGCACACCCAGTTTGTTCTCATAAAAATGTAGCTCGCCATTAGTGATTTCAAGAACGAGCTGGCGTCCCGAAATATCTGCAAATCTCCAATGAACAGTCGAAGCGCGTGGATCAATATTGATAATATGCACCTTCCGGGCTGCCTCTTTTACTTCATCCACTGTAGCACATTTTCCTAATATCCAAGAGACAAGCTGTAGATCAGAGACGCTTTTCGCTTTTTTAGCAGAATCATACTTTTCGTATTGGCCATAATTCGGAAAATAGAATAATCCTGCCGAAAGTCCGGCTTCGTTCAGCCCTTCGGCAACAAACTCTTTTTGTTCGACAGCCAGCCCCACATATCCATAACGTGCCGTAAAAGACATACCGTCAATCCCGTCAGGTGTGTAAGACCGTTCGGTATAGCCTCGCGGAACAATAACATATTGACTGTTCAGATTACTTCCTCCCCATTCGATAGTGCGTGCGACAATTGTTGTGTCCTTTTGACTTTTTAGGGTGATACCGGTACAGGCTTTTATTGGAGACGGATAAAAGAATGCGCCGGCAACCAGCAATGCCATAGTTGCAGATAACTTTATTTTCATAATGATCGTTTTTTATATAACAAATTACTTTGAAAATAAGTTTGAAGGGAGACTGTCTTATTATCTGTATTTTTTTGTCATTTGAATATACTTTCCTATTTTTGAAGAAAAAAAGAAGAAAAGAACAATATGGAAACTATAAAGATTATACGATATCAATCGCCCGTGGGCGAGATGCTTGTCGGTTCTTACGGCGATAAGCTGTGTATTTGCGATTGGGCGGTGGAGAAACGGCGAGGTACGATAGACCGCCGCATACAGCGACATCTGAACGCGAAGTACGAAGAGGGGACTTCCGACATCATCGAACGGGCAATCGAGGAACTCGAAGAATATTTTGCCGGACACCGTAAGATATTCGACATTCCCGTTGTCTTTACCGGCTCGGAATTTCAATGCACCGTATGGGAAGAACTGATGAAAATACCCTATGGAACGACCATATCTTATGGCGAGCTTGCCTGCCGCATCCATAACCCGAAGGCTGTGCGTGCAGTCGCATCGGCCAATGCCACCAATCCTATCTCTATCTTTGTTCCCTGCCATCGGGTAATCGGCAGCAATCATAAACTCACGGGGTACGGAGGTGGTCTCGATGCAAAAAAAGGATTATTGGAGTTGGAATGTTCTAAAACGATGGGGCTCGGTTTATGGTAGATTTAATATACAAAATCACGAAAAGTGCCATTCACGCGAAACGGTGAGTGGCACTTTTTATTATTTTTCAGTGAAATAAATGGCTATATGCCTGTATTTGGACTTGCTGGGCGTACCGAAATAGGGGCTTCATTTTTTTGTTTTATTGAGTACAAAATATGGATAATTGCGTCTTTTTATAAAGATATTGTGTAAATTTTAAATTATCCATATTAATGAAACAGATAAAACTGTTACTTCTTTTAGCTTCCGCCTCCGTTACGGGAGCACTTGCGCAAAGCAATGGATTGACGGATATGAGTCAGAGCCGTTTTGCGAAGATGGCGAATACCGGAATCGGCGCCGTACATTGGACGGATGGATTCTGGGGAGATCGCTTTCAGGTATTTAGCCGGACTTCCCTGCAAAGTATGTGGAACACTTGGAACGCGCCGGAGATCTCTCACGGTTTCCGTAATTTTGAGATTGCTGCCGGGGTATGCAAAGGAGAGCATTGGGGACCTCCATTTCATGACGGAGATATGTATAAATGGATGGAAGGTGTGGCTTCTGTCTATGCAGTTAATAAAGATCCGGAGTTGGATAAGTTAATGGATAACTTTATTACTTGTGTTGTAAAAGCCCAACGTGCAGATGGTTATATACATACTCCTGTTATTATCGAAGAACTGAATAAAGGGATTGATTCCCATACAACAGCATTGGGTGATCAGCATAAACAGACGGTCATTGGAACGAAAGTAGGTGATGAGAATGAAAAAGGAGCTTTTGCCAATCGGCTGAACTTTGAGACTTATAATCTGGGACACTTGATGATGGCGGGTATTGTGCATCGTCGTGCCACCGGAAAGACTACTCTTTTTGATGCTGCTGTGAAAGCGACGGATTTTCTCTGTCATTTTTATGAAACGGCTTCTGCCGAACTGGCTCGCAATGCTATTTGTCCCTCTCATTATATGGGGGTGGTTGAAATGTACCGGGCTACCGGAAATCCCCGTTATCTGGA
>UMBU01075265.1_pt1 | contig 125157 bp, 124 predicted proteins | sample 1964051 | NCBI WGS metagenome assembly UMBU01 (sample SAMEA4835949, study PRJEB28245) | human gut metagenome | biome: gut microbiome; material: fecal sample | place: Denmark | collected 2008
GTTAAATTTAATTATATTACTTAAATATTATCAAAATTAAAGGCTTTAATATAAATAAATCCTTAATATGAACTTGAATTATGTATGAAATTAATTTAAAATACTAGGTATAAGTATAGATACAAGAAAGTGGTGAATGATTATGGAAGATGATTTAATATTAAAAATAAATTCTGCAGACCAAAATCAAAGTGAATACAACAACGACGTGGATATTGATTTTTCTGAGTTTGATTTAGCAGATAATGCAGAAGATGATGAGGGATTTACGCCTATAAGTAAGCTAATTGCTAATTATGGCGTTACCTTACAGACTGTTTCAATTTACATAAAAAATCATCCGGAATTATTTGAAGGTCACTTGAAAAAAACTGCAAGAAGAACATCGGTTGACAGAATAGGTGTACAGTTACTAGATGATTTCTACATCACAGCTAAATCTAAGAGGGTAGTGTCTTTAAAAGAGTATAGGGAACTGAATGAGAAGCACAATGATACTCTTAGAAAGGCTGAGTTGCTTTATCAGCATTATCAGAATTTAAAGGAGACAAATAAGCAACTGGAAGAAAAGGTTAGGGAAACTGATGCTTTGATTGAAGATAAGGCTGCTCTTAAAAAAGTTAATAGTGAACTATCTGCTAAAAATGCAGAATTGATAGAAGCAGAGCATCAGAGCATGTTGAATATCAATAATTTAAACCAGAAGGTGGCAGATCTTGAAAAAAGTACATCGGAGATGAATCAGAAATTGAAATCCAGTGAAGATGAAAATACTGAACTGGAGTTAAAGAGAGCTGCACTGGAAGAAGAGAAGAAGAAACTTCAGGAGGAAATAGATTATCTTAATAATCGTAGTTTTTTCCAGAGACTATTTAATAAGCAGAAGTAGAGTGTAGGTGATGCATATATGAACTACTTGCAATCGACTAATGCTGGATGGAGTTTTATTTCTATGGTTAGATACGGTTATGATAAAAACACTCAGCTAATCACTTATTGATTAACTGAGCGTTTTTTAATTAAATAGATTTGACGGCATTTTTTGCGTAAGTTAATGACAGTTCATGACAAATTAGAAACCCTATTATCTTATTGCAGGATAGAGCTGCAGATTCAACCAGAGGAACAACAATTACACAATCATCATTATCATTAACTGATATATACATGTCATTATTACTGGTCCGGTAAAAGAATTTGTGTTCCACAACACATTTATCAAGAACCTGCTCAGCCAGACATGTATTGTCAACGTATTGGATGTTATCTATTATTTCAGGCTCATTAAAGTCCTCGATATATGGGTAGCTGTGATTTTTTGCGTAAGATTGCAGCCTGCTTAAAGTATTCTTTCCTACAGATTTAATAGTACGCAACCTACGTTCCATTTGTCCCGGATTAAACCTCACAGAAAGCAAAGAACCTTTTTCATCAACATCATAAGTAGCTTGTGTAGCTGAATCGTGGATATGCAGACAATTACTAAATGATGTTGAGAGAGTATGAGACTTACCATAGATATAAGTATCATGCTCCTTTTTCACCATATAAAAATTCTTAAATGAATCTGAATACATGTTATACTCGCCTTTTTCTGGAGTTAAAACCATTCTTCGCTGCTGTTGTAATGGTATTCCGTACTCGTATATGTTTATGTGGTTGACTGCTGGATCAGCAATCACCATGTCATTTCCTGTTACAATACAGGAATCTAAAAACTGCAAAGATTCTTTTCCCATAATTCTCCAAAAATTCAAATAAATTAGATGATAAAAATAGCTTAAACACCTGTCAATTTTAAGTCAATAGAATCTCTGATTTTATAATAGATTATTTAATAGAATTTTTATTGACTTCTAATAATGAAAAATATATTATATTAGTAAATAGAAAAACATTGACATAAAATTTTTTGTGAAATATCCTTGTATTGTAGCTTCGGACAGGGATATCACCGCAACAATAAGTATTTTTATTTATGTTTGAAAGGAGGCGCTGTTATGGCCGATAAATTAGATATGAATGTCATGGAGCTTGTAGTTAGGACTGATTCAGTTGAAACCGCTATTAAGAAAGCTGTGAGATATGCTAACACATCCAGCAGCCACAAGTATTCGGAAGATACCATTTTAAGATTATACAGGCTTAATGGCAGCAACTTTATTTTCAGAAGTGCAGAAGATGATACAAAGGCAGAGTGCCATGCTTCAGGAAATGCAACTCATTTAGACTGTACCATTTGTGGTGCCCGTATACATATCCTGGCAGTCAAAACAAAGAAAAAGGAGTTTTTGACCAGAATAGTGTATGACTGCAGAAAACGTAACAGGAGTGATATGGTATCAGCAGCATTAATAGCACAAAGATTGTATAAGGCAGTAGTATCTGGCAAAGAAAAGTATTCATATGCCGGGTATTCGATGAAAATTAATGATAGCGGAATAGGGAACAAATACAAACTGACATCAGCGACTGGTTCTTACGGATTCACATGTGATATGAATGAATTAGAGACTACAATTATTGGATTTATTTCACAGGACAGGACGAAAGGGGCAATGCAGGGTGGTTTATAAGTATACCGTAAAATACAAATGCGGCTGTATATATGAAAGAAAATCTAGCGTTAAGCCTTCAGGTGCAATGCTTAGCATTGATTCCGAATGCGAAAAATGCAGGGCGAAAATAAATAAAAAGCAGCTCACAATAGAAGAACTTAACGGGATCAAAAAAGAACTCAAGGGAACAGAAAAACAGGTTGCAGCTGCGGAAAAAAACAGAGAAAGATTCATTAAACAATGGGTTAAGGCAGCCTCAGACAGCCAGGCAGATATCATCAGGGATATTATTGCAACTGAAAACTATGCCGGATGGTGGATGGATCATTACAAGGAGGTATTTTCACAGGAATTAATTGACAATTACGAAGAAAAATATAAAACCAGGAAAAAAGAAAGACGCAGTAAAACTCCGACAGGAACACAGGTTTCAATAGCAGATTTAGATGCCAGGTACAAAAAAAATGAGATTCTGAGTCATTGTATCAGGCCTAATATACTTAAGCATCAGGAGATGATACTTATTGAACATCAGAATAGTACAATGCTCATAAAATCTTCGGCACAATCAACGCCTGAGCTAAAGAAAATCATGGCTGAAAACGAATGTGCATACGATGATGCCAAAGACATGTTCATGAAGGATTTAAACGAATTTACAGGAAACTATTCTGATCGGGCTGCAGAACTTGGGATAATGCTGCTTGACAATGGTTATGTTGTTTCCATCTTAAACAACACTATTCTTAATATGGTTCGTAAAAGGCAATTTGTACCATCTAATGACAAATGGGTTAAATACTTTAATTCAAATAGTGTATTCCTGGATTGGAAAGGTTATGAGAGAATCCTGTGTAATAGGGCACTGGCATTCATTGATGGTGCACACTGGGATAATAATTTCAAAAAGGTTATAATTCCGGCAAAATCATGTAAGCAGATACTGGATTATGCGGAAAGGTATGGATTTTCCATTGAAAAGAGAGCGCTTATACTGATGGAAGCCAAACGCAGAGCAAATATCTGAAAAACAGATAATCCATCTCTGGGATGATAGCAGGGAATTTTTAGATGGCAGAATGCCAGGAAAGAAGGTAAACATGGTTGTGATATGCAAAGAAGAACATAATGCTTATGCTGCAATGGTGGTTAAAAGACTGCCGGCTGACATGAAATTGAAGAACATTACAGTTAAGTATCAGACAGACTCAGAGACAGTAATCAGGGGAATAAGGAATTTTAAAAAATTGATAAATGGGGAAGATAAAACCCAGCCATCTCTGGTTATAACTATAGATTCTGAAATAACGATATATGAAGCGTCAATGGATGATTTCCAGTTAGAAGAGTGCTACAATTTTGCAGGAGATGTAATGCTTGGAGATTTACAGAAGGTTACGGATTTTGTTTTATTTAATGAAAAATTCAAGAAAAGAAGGGTAGGTAAGGGATAAAATGACACACACAAAGTTTATGATTGACAAATCACCGAAAACAGACAAAACAGAGGAACAGCTCAAAGAGCTCGGCTATACAACATTCTCAAAGTTTGCAAAGAAAAATTACTTGAAATTTGATGCAGTTAAGCTGTTGCAGAAAGAGGGTAAAATATCTGTTGTATTAAGCTTGGAAGGTAAACCTATGATTACGCCAGAGTCTGCAGTTTCACTAACTCCTTTTGAGAGGGAAGTGTTAAACAGGAATGCCTCACTGCAGGAATTTTCAAAGAGAGAAAATATTAAGGATATACGAATCAGAAGCAAGGAAGTAGTAAGCATATACGAGGAGTATGTAACAAGAACAACCCTGGGTGAAAACGTAGATATATACCTTGATCTTGAAAAGAAAAAACAGTTTGTTGCCAGTGAGGACGAAATAACAGACAAGAAAAGATACAGATCAGTTACAGCAGGAATATTAGGCATGATGGAGCCTGTTAATACTCACACAATAAAAACAGAGGAAACATGGCTTATTTTAGAATTTTCATATAATGTATTCAGGGTAATATTTGATGATAACGGTGTAACAAAAAAGTATTTCTTCTATACAGAGGAAGAGGCAAGAAAGTTTGCCCAGGAAAATGGCAATTTGTATGGAGATATTGAAATCAGACATCATGGATACAGCCTTTGCACATACAAAGATGGCCAGTTTACAGAAATCAATGAAGAGAAGAAGGCTGCAGAAGAAAGAGAAAGAAAAGCCGCCTTTAACAAGCTGATGAAGGAAATTGACGCAATGGACTAATATTTTTAGTTGAAAGCAAACATATAAAAATAAATATAATCATTGAATGAAATGGCAGGACTTATTGTTTAATAAGCCCTGCTTTCTTTATACGCGCTTTTTGTATGAAAATGTGGAATTCTGTGATGGATATATAAAAACTCCTGTATGGGCAAAATACGCACTTAAACAGCATGATTGTTTTCGTAGATAGCTAACTAAAAAGGAACGGTTATTGTAAATATAAAATATTTATAAAAAGTAAAATAAAACATTGACAATTTATTACTTTAGAATTATAGTTATAGCATAATAAATAAATCATTAATATATACAGAAAGGGTGATTAAATAAATGCGAATATACGAAAACACCGAGGAAATAGCAAAAGAATTCCGAAAAAACGGATGGGAAGAAGATACAACATTCACAGAAGTAACCATGGAGGAAGCAGTAATAAGGGGACTTCTCTTTGCTGTAAGCGAAATTAAAGCTGGCAGAAAAATTTTTAAAATGAATGGAACTGGAAATATATACAACCAGTCAGGCGACTTGTTAATGTACAACATTTCAATAGTCCGTGACTCTGATTCACCAGTTAAGTTTCCGCTTGTAAAAAATGTGATAAAAGGATGTATGAGCAAATATGACATTGATGAGATTACATTTTTTGTAGGAGGAGACATCAAGTTTAGTGGTTCTTACGAAAGATTCATGCAAACGAGTCAGTATGATCAGAGTCCTGAACTTTTTGAAATGAGAAATCAGATGCTAGACAGCGAATGCCTAAAAAGTCAGGTCTTTAACGGACACAAGATGTATCTATTGTTACCAGAGAATATGAAAATAAATGCTCTGGAAGAACAGTTGAAAGGAGCTGATTAATAATGTTATCTTTAGTAGTTAATGTATAGTAAGTTAAACAATAAATATATCCTAATAAACTCAGTAAATATAAGGGTTTGTTAGGATATATCATTGTAAAGTATGTGTACCTTAAAAATTGAATATCAAATAATTATTATACAGTAGGATAATACTTGAACATACGTTCTGCTGATGGTAAAATATAAAGTAATAAAAGGTATTTTAACATTATAGACATATCATAAATGTATTGGAGGTATTTAATACATGGAACTACATGTTATAGAACGTGAAGGAAGGGAGACAGTTGTTCTACTGGATAATGAGATGAGAATTGTAAAGCCAGTATACGACTATCTGAAATTCCAAAGACAAAAGGATAAGGCTCTCAATACCTTAAAGGCAAGTGGAAGTGACTTACGAACCTATTGGGAGTTCTTAAATGATAACGGGTATGAGTATGACAAGGTTACACCTAAGATGATTGCTGAGTTTATAGACTATCTTAGAGCATCAGATGATGATGTCATAGCACTCAACAAGGAAAGCAAGAGGACTAATAAAACAATCAATCGTATTTTAAGTACAATCCATATGTTTTATCAGTTTGAAGCAGATATGCAGGAAATAGATAATCCTATCTTAATGCATGATGTAAACAGACCTTTTAATGCTTTCAAGGGTATCTTGGAACACGCAAAGTCTGATAATAAAACAAAGCAGTCCATCTTCAAGGTAAAGGAAAGTGATTATAAGATAAATCTTGTTACTGATGATGAAATGGAACTGTTTTTAAGCCGGTTAGACAAGTGTAGAGACATCCTTTTATACAAGATGCTCTATCTTACAGGTGCAAGAATACAAGAGGTTTTAGACCTTGAAATTGACTCTGTACCATTGCCGGATATGTCACAGTTAGTAGGCTGTTTTCGGCAGATAAAGTCAAAGGGTAAGACCAGAGATTTGTATGTTCCTATGTCACTAATCAAGGAACTTGATGATTTCATCATGGAAGAAAGAAATCTTATTGATACAGACCATAGTTACATCTTTGTATCAGAACAGAAAAGACAGCTTGGCAAACAGCTTACCTATCGTGCAGCCTATGACAAGCTTAAAAAGGTACAGGAAGAAATCGGTGTGGATTTTAACTTCCACGATTTAAGACATACCTTCTGTTCTAACCTTGTGCAGTCTGGAATGGATGTAAGTGTTGTAAGAATGATTATGGGACATGAACATTTATCTACTACTCAGAAGTACACACATCTCTCTAATCCGTACATTGAGGACAGCCTTTCAAGGTATTGGAATCAGAGTCCATTGATTGGAGGTGGCTCTGATGGCAAGTAGACCAGATGGGGATGTATGGAACATCGTTGACAATGACAAGGACTCACAGCACTATGGAAAGAACTTTAAGTTTGATTTTTCCTATATTTTAAGCGAAGAAATCAAGGATGTTGTAAAGGACTATGTTTGGCAGAATTACAGGGTTGGAAATAAGTCTTTAAGTAGCTTATACAATGAGGTTAAAGTCTGGTTCTTTCAGTTTATTAGGTTTGCTGATACAAGAAATATCACATCATTAAAAGAATTAACTAATACTGATGTAGACCACTTTATTTCTTATCTGCATACAACCATTTCAGAAAGAACAAAAAAGCCTTTTGGAGCAGCTATGCAGAGAAGCAGTTTAAATGCATTGAAATCTATCATTCGTTGGTGTCAGCTTCACAGACCTAATGATGTACCTGTGACAGAAATCTTTACAGGAAATGAGTATATCGGTGTTAATCGTAAACTTAAAATCGACTTTATTCCAGATGATGTTGTAGCACAGATAAATGAGGCTCTTAAAAAAGAAGAAAATCCATATCTAAAGTATGGCATTATCATTCTACAATCGACAGGGATGCGTATTGGTGACCTCTTAAAACTGCGTATTGACTGTATTAAGCCACACTTGATTAGTGGATACACAATCGAGTGGACTCAGCATAAAGGACGCAAAAATAAGGCTCCTATGCCTGTCAGAAGTGAATGTGTAGCTGCGATAGAGAAACTTATTGAGGTTACATCAGAGCTTCGTGATGAAGCTAATGAAAAGGATAAAAATACTCTGATGATTTGGCGAGTACCTAAAGGTAAATGTTGTGGTAAAGTAACTGCTATAAATGATTTTCGGTTAAATAATGATTGGATGAAAAAGTTTATTAAAAAGAATAACATCAAGGATGCCAACGGCGATTACTACAACCTTACAAGCCATCAGTTCAGACGAACTCTTGGAACAGATATGCTTTCCAAAGGAACTAACATAAATGTCATTCAGCATGTGTTAGGTCATTCAGATCCATCTGTTACAAAGCGCTTTTATGCAGATGTAAAGGACAAGGAACGAGCAGAAGTATTCAAGAGTGTAGGTGTTATCGGGAACATCAATCAGATACAAAGTAGTGTTTTTGATAATGTATCAGAGTTTGAATGGTTCAAGGCTAATAAGGACAAGGGTGCTTGTATGTGTGATGGTTACTGTACCAAGCCTGTTGTAGATGGAAAGATTTGCGACAGACTTCTTAAAAGACAGAAATGCTATACCTGTAGCCGTTACATTACAACACCGGAATACCTTGAGGCACATAAAAAGCACCTAGCTAACCTTGAAAAGCAACTTGAAGAAGGTGCTATCTATGGTGAACACTATGCAGAACACTTTATACCAACTATAGAGGTATTGAAAGTCATCATTGAAAGATTGGAGGGATTGCAGAATGGCAACTAACTTGGCGTTACAATTACAGGTCATAGAGCCTGATACAGACTTAAACAGCATAATGATAGGCAACTCCCGATACAGTGATGATATATGGGATTTAAGACCTTTTATTACTGCTAAATCAACAAAGGAATCACATAAATATATCCGTTTTGAATATATATATGACGCAGATATAAAGGAAACTGTTAAACAGTATGCCTACTACAAACTTGGCAAAATAAAACCACAGACAGTAAAAGACTATATCAATGCAAAACTTCCAATGTTTATCAAATACTGCTCTATAAATGGTATTCACAGCTTTGCAGATATAACCTTGGAAGATTATCTTAACTTCAATCTTTGGATGAAGGACGAAAAGAAAGTGACAACAGGTACAGGAAAATTAGCGTGTCATGTGGTAGAAGAAATCATCCGTATCGGTCAGATAAAGGGATGGAATGTACCACAGTTCCATCTTCCAAAGACAGAGACAGCTAACCAGTTATGGAATACGAAAAAGTCTATGAAAACTAACAAAACAAAACCTATTCCAGAGGATGTGTTTGATAAAATTTTGTACCATGCCGTACATGATGAAAAGGATGTACTTACAAAGGCAGGTATCATCATTCAGAGTCAGACAGGACTTCGTATCAATGAGGTTTTATCCATACAGGAAGGCTGTGTAAAGCGTACCTCAGATGGTTATGATTACATGGAAGTAACACTTGGTAAGACCGAAAAAGGTGAGCCTATCATCCATAAGGTATTTATCAATGACCTTGTAAAAGATGCCATTACAGAGCTTTCAGAGTACACATCAGAGCTTCGTAAGGAAAGTGGATTGAAGGAACTGTTTGTTATCAGGAATTATGGAATTAGAGCCTTGAACGTTGATAAATGGAATGGAAATAGATTATCACACTTCATTGAACGATATGATATTCGAGACAATAAAGGTGAGCTATATCCCCTTACATCACATCAATTCAGAGCAACCTTTGTAAGGGAACTAATCAAAAGAAAAGTACCTATCGCAATGATTATGAAACAGTATTCGCATGTCTCTATCGAAATGACAGCACACTATCTTACCTTGCAGGAAGAAGAAGTTAAAGAAATCTATTCCGATATGATTTTAAGTCCAGAGTCAAAGATTGCGGGGCTTCGTGCAAAGGAGATCAAGGGAAAACTTGATGATTTATTTCATGGCAAGACCGAAGCTGAGATTGATAACGTAATTACGGATTTAGCAAATACAATGAGCTTTAATCCTTTGCCTACAGGAGTATGCTTGTACGATTTTAGACGAGGTAATTGCACTGATGGAGATGGCTGCTTCTTTTATAACTGCCCTAACTACATCACAGAAGTTCAGTTCTATCCAATCTTGAAGGATGAATTGGATTTACTTGAAAAGGAAATGGCAAGGTTAAAGGAACTTGGTCACGAACGAGAATGGCAGAAACAGTACATTAAGTACAAGTATCTAAAACCATTGGTAGAAAGTCTGGAGGTGCAGCTAAATGGCAAAGAAAGTGTCGGATAGTCAGGTTGCAGGCATTAAGGCTCATGCAGAGGCTAAGAATAAAGAAACCATTGATAAGGTCAACAAGGCTATAGATAAGCTTAAAAGGAAGAACAAACCTATTAACTTTGAAACTGTCTGTAAGGAGGCAGGCGTATCAAGAGCAACTCTTTACAACAATGCACAGCTTAAAGAGCGTATTTTAAGCCTTAGAGCAATCTCAAAGGCAAGTCCTTTAGATGATGTGGTTGCTGTTAAAAAGGATAAAATACAGCTCAAGGATGATAAGATTGCATCTCTCAGAGAGCAGGTTAAAAAGTTAGAGGATGACAAAAAGAAACTGATTGTTCAGTTAGTTGATTATGAGGAACTAAAATCCGAGAATGAACGACTGAAGAAACAGTTAGCTAAGAAATAGAGGTACGCTTATGAATGATGAACATAAAGAAAAGATTTATTATATACAGCAACAGGCAGATGAATTGAGTGCAGAAATATCAAAACTTATGAAAAAAGATGCTGACCTTTCAGAAAAGCATCTCAATGAATTGATTAAGTTAGGTGTGTTCATCTCAATGACCTGTCAAGAGTTGTTGGATGAAGAATAATTTTAGAAAAGGAGAACGTGGTAGACAGTATTTTATGTAAAAGAAGTAATAAATGCTTATTTTACAATACTTTCATACATACGATACAGTCTGCTACTAAAAATAATTTATGGTTGAGATTGCATTAAAAGATGGCAGAACATTCATGAGTAGTATTGAAATTGTAGAAGCCGTAAGAAACTGGAACGACGCTCAGGGCTTCGGAATACCCTTCAAGGTATCTGATTCCCTGTGGGTTTCAGGAGATCAGGTAATTAGAATAGAGCAGAAAGACAATTAATGTAATAGAGGAGTGACATCATGAAAATAATAGAGAATTGGATAAAAATAAATAATCGAAGATTAATAGAGATTGAGGTGAGAAATGACGACAGCTGGTACATGGCATATGCGGGTGACAAGCTGCTCACAAAGGCTGATGCCAGTTTGGAAAGTCTGCGAGATACTTTGTATGGAAACGGTTGCATAAGACTTATCGGAGAAAACAGCTGGGAGAAAAAGAACGTAGAGCTTAGTGCATCATGGCGGTTAATAGACTGGTTTCAGCTCCCATGTGTGCGTGAAAATGTAATGAACAGAGCATTACTGGTAGATACAATTAACGACTGTAAAAAATGGAAGTCAGGAGACTGTGTGTTGTTTACATACGCCACTAAAAATATTGGCAGATGGCTGCTTACATTGAAAAGAGAAGAAGAAATTTATGCCCCTTTAAAGTTCAGTTTAACAGGGAAAAAAGAGGGAACACACGAGACAATAGGAAGACGATATGTTAATGCAGAAGAAGCACTTTTGCATATGTTCAATGACTTCAATGAGAATGCATGTGTAAGGAATCGCTATAACAACCTAGAAGAAGTAATGCAAAATCTGTATCGGGAAGGGAGAAGTGCGTGTTATGAAATATACAACAGGTGATATTATAACAGGATATTTCGGAAAAGGTGTAATTGTAGATATCCGAGAAGAAATCGTATCAGTATGGACGGATCACAACATGGAAACAGTAGATAGTAAAACATTCGATATAACAAAGACAGGCTTCAATGTAAATTTCAATGAATGTATTGCAACCGCCAGATATAAGGCAGAAACACAGGATATAGCAATAAGACTCAAGGAAACAGACATATCAGAGAATAAGCTGACAAAGCTGGTGTACCTTGCCATAGCACATATTCTGCCGGATGGTTCTGTTAAGAATACAGACAATGAATACATGAGGATTCAGGATATCATCGACTTTCTGAATACATATTACGGCTGCTCCTATAAGACGGGTTCAAGAGAAACGATAAGAAAAGAGGCTATAACGGAGCTTACAGACAAGGGTTTAATAGAATCAAACAACCAGCCCAAACAAAGTCCAAGATATGGTTATAGACAAAAAAATAGAGTTTCGGAGGTAAAAAATAATTAATGAACGATACCAGTGCAGAAAAAACGGCAGACAATCTTCTTAAGTTTATCGAGGAAAGATTCAGGAAGGAATCCACATATGTTCTTACAGAAAACGATAAGGATGGAATCTGGTTTGAGATGTTTGGCAGACTCTGCCGGGGAGAATCAGAAGAATACGTATATGCTTATTGCAAGACGGCAAAATTAAAGCAGTCGTAAAAATTAAAACTAAATAAGAAAGAAGGATTAGACAAGTTATGGATAGTAAAAAAGATGAAAATTATTTCAATAGGATTCGCAGCATTACTTATGCAATAATATTATTAGTTATGACGGTACTTTGCATAGGGTTTTTGCTCATAATTACAAAGTATTCCGAACATACGGAAACAGAAATAATACCAATATACAGCATAAGTACTGATGATGAATACAGCGGGAAATTTGTTTTAGGTTCTGGTGGATTAAATAAAACAGAATATATTGTAACCTATCGCTTAACGGAAGATGGAGGCAAAGTATACTACAAACTGCCTAGACAGAAGGTAATCATCTATGATACATTAGCTGAAGGCGAACAGCCATATGTTGAAATTATTACAACCGGATATACAAGCGAAACCAAGCTGTATATACCCCAAAATACTGTTGAGAAAGAGATAAATTTGGATTTATAGTGATTATCAGGAGGTTTTACATGACACAAGGAAATCATACAAAAAAAGAGGAGACTGCCTTAGAAGCAACGATAAAGGCAATTATAAAGATGTCAAGATATTATGGGGCATCAGACAATGAAACAGCTGTGAATTTGATAAAAGAGCTGGATATAACGAAGGAAGAGGCAGAAGAATTAATTTGTAATTATGACAAAGAAATGGATAAAGCGTTAAAGAATGCTATCAGGTCCAGAATGTGTAAATGATAATTAATTTAAAATTACTGAGAACAACTTAGAAATGAACTAAACTGTTACTACAGAACCTGCTGCCATGTGCAATTAAATAACGAGAAAGTTAAGAAAAGGGAGAACTTCTAAGAAGCTCTCCTTTTTGCGTATATTGGACAATATACACAAATATTTTAAATATATTTGTGAATTATGCTAGTTTACATATATGGTACAATATATCATAATAGCATTATGAAAACAAGCAAATATAAATCTAAGCTAAATAAGAATGGAGGATAGTCATGAACAATGTGATTTGCGAAACAATTAAGAAAGTATCTGCAGAGTACAATGTGCCAGAGGAGTTGTTGGAAGAGTTTTACGAAATAAGGGACAAGAAGAGAGAAATTAATCTGAACATTGAGAAAACCGCTGCAGCAAGGGCAGAAATCAAGGACCTGTCAGAAACATTAAATCAGCTGGAAGAGAAATTTAAAAAATATGATTTGAAATTTGTTTATACGAGCAGCCGTGATGATATAACGGATATTCCGGTGCTGTATGAACCTACCACAGAAACAAGGGTTATTGATATACCATCAAATGAGGAAATCAATGAGCGTGCCAGAGAGGTTGCTTTAGAAAATAACTTCCCGGAGCTTACAGGAACACCTAAGCAGGTAGCATGGGCTAACAGCATCAGAGTGGGATTTTGGGAAAAATGTCATAAGAATGGCAAAGAAAAAATAGGTGATTACCTTGTTTATGGCATCCATGATTCTAAGTACTGGATTGAAAATAAGGAAATAACTGAAAACTCAAATATACGCTGCATTAAAGGAATGCACAATAGCTATGTGAGATTAGCCAGGGAAGAGCATTTCATAAAGGATTAATTAAAACAATATTGCAGGTTGTAATTAATACTGTTAAAACTCCACCCGATATCAGTCGGGTGTGAGTTACAAATATTAAGAAGGAGAAACTTACGTATGGGAGCAAAGTATACAGCAGGCCAGATCAAAGCGACAGAAAAATACATGCAGGACAAGCATGTGATTAAGCTGGTCGTTACCAAAGAAAAAGCCCAGCAGTATAAGCAGATAGCACAGATGAGGGGGCAGAGCCTTAACAGATTCGTGATAGAGTGTATAGAAGAACAACTAAGACGGGATGTTAAAACAGAACGACACTAAGTATTTAGCGAAAGAAAGGGCATGGTAATAAGTCATGAAAATATATATGCCTTGCGAGCTGGGCGAGTATGGAGAATGCGAGGGGAAATTACTCCAGTTTACAGGAGTGACATGGTTTAAGTGGCAGAGAGGGATTGAATTTACATATTTCTTTAACACAGGAAATAAATGGAGTCCTACAACATTCTACAGCACGTTTAATACTGACAATATGGTTGAAACTGACATATCTGACATTCTTTTGGAAGATATTTTGATTAAAGAAAGAGGCTATCCAGTAAAGGGAAAAGGTTATGTAAATGGTCTGTATTGGAAAGATGGTAAGAAATATGTCAATTTCATTGCAACAGATATCTACAACGCACACATAAGAGTAGAATGTGACAAAGATCATGAATATTTAGAACATGGCAAAATAATTTTTCCTATGAGCTGGGATGAAGCAAAAAAGGAAAAATATACGTTAAAGTCAATAGTTAACAAAAAGTCTGATGCAGCTGCATTAATGACTAATTAGAGAAGAAAGGAGAACGCAGCAGACAGTGTTGTGACAGGAATCTGGCAAAAACCCGATTCACGATATTTCCAGACATACAACACAGCTTGCTACTAAAAATATAATATGAGAGAATTTAAAGTAAATGGCATAAAGGTGTCTATAGTAGACAGATTCAATGAAGGTAAAGAAATAAGCAGGTCTAACCCGAAGTACGAAGTAAGAATATTTGATCCGAAGTATGATGCATGGCGTACACTGTGCACATGCATGACACTAAGAGAAGGCAGAGAACTTGCAGAGGAAATGCTGGGATAGATTTTCTAAAAGTTCATGTTCCAACACTAGAAAATGTCAATAATTCAGGAAGAAAAAATAATAAATTAATCAGTAAAGGAGAATAAGAGATGGCATGGTATTACAGAACATATGCCTGCGGACACGAAGGAAGGGAAAATGTCACAGGCAAAACAGAGGAGAGAATGCAAAGGCTGGATGAGATTTTTGCCGGATTATGCCCGGAATGCAGGAAAAAACAGAAAGACGAGGAACATGCGAAAGAAAATGCAGAAGCAGAGAAAAAAGCAGCAGAAAACAATCTCCCCAAGTTAAGCGGAAGCGAGAAGCAGATTGCATGGGCGAATACTATAAGAATGAAGTTCTATGAAAAGTACAGCAATGGTCAGAATGACATAGATACAATTATTAGCGATAAAACAGAAGCGAAATTCTGGATTGACAACAAAAACTATCTCGATTCATCTTTCATTGAAGAGTACTCAGAGAAAATCAAGGAAAGGCAGCAGCACAAAGAAATGGTAGAAAGTAATGCTGTATGGCCAAAAGAGATTAAACATGATGGTATAGTAGAGATTATCGAGCATTACAACAACATGTATGATCACAGGATATCAGTAAAGTATGAGAAAGATGCAGAATTCATAGCACTTGTAAAATCCTGCGGATACTCATGGGATGGTAAAGAGTGGTATCGGAAAGTCTCACGTTCAACAGGGAAATTCAAGGATTTGGCAGAAGAATTAGGAAACAAATTACTTGAAAACGGCTTCGCAATATACACTCAGAAAGACGAGAACGCATACATTTAGCTGAATGAAAAAGCATTCAACCTATAAGCCGAGAAAGTGTAATAATAAGATGACTCATTAGAGAAGAAAGGAGAACGCAGCAGACAGTATCTATGTAAAAATTTCTAAAAACATTAGTATTATGGTACTTTTGAACATACGATACAGTCTGCTAATAAAAATAACATATGCCATTAGACGAATTTATGTTCCTGCTAACTGCAGGAACAACTATCATTGCGATTGGTTTACTTATAGCAGCTGCTGTGCTGGCAAAAAAGTATGGAAACAGGGTTCTGATAACCCCTGTGGCATTTATTGCAATTATGATTGCGGTAGGTGTTTTTGTATGCTTAAAGGTAAATAATGGTAAAATGACGGTTGAAGCAGAATTTTACGATTCAGTATCGAGCTCTTTTTTTGAAGACGGGCGATACCACACTGTAACGATTGATTACGAAAATAAAAATATAAAGCGGAAAACATGGTATGGCAGCCAGACATTAAATGTGACAGTAAAAGAACAGAAATCAAATACAAGTTCATCAATTGTTAGAACAAGGAGAAGCTGGGGAGCATTGTATAATGAGGAGATAGAACTTCAGGTTTCTCAGGATGAGTACGATAATCAGATTTTTAAAAAATAATAAGGAGATAACATGGTAGTATGCAGTCATGGATAAACAGGCATTAATAGACAAATTAAGAAAACTGGGATATAAAGTTACCACAGAATCCAGCGTAATCATGGTGCTCACAGATGATCACAAACTGGGAGTATACAAGAATGTAAAGCAGCTAATAGAATCTTCAGGATATAATGCTTCCTGGGGAGTAAGGTATGATTCAGCTGCACATACTCCGTCTCAGGGCGATACAGGCTCATACGGCGAGGATTTAAGTGCGGATGATGAAATTAACGATAAGGAAGAAAAAGGGGCAGGAAGAGGAAAAGAAAGGCATCTGGAAGAGAATACTAATCTAGGCGAAGATGAAAACGGTCAAATGTCATTTTGGTAATACAGTAAGCATTAACACATTGAGAGTAAAAAAAGGAGAATTTTATACAATGAATATTTTTAAAAGAAAGATGAATACACAAAAGAATATTGAGAATATTAAAAGAAAGATAAACACACAAACTGCGACGATATACATATATCAGGAATATAGAAGTGTTCTACTGAATATCATGACAGCTAATCAGAACAAAATGCCATTTATGCCGCTCAGAAAAGAATGGTTAAAGCGTTTAGATGTTGACCTTAGCGTGTTTCTCGGCGGTGATGTTAAGGAAATAACTGAACTTGTAGAAAAGCTGAAAAAAGATTTAATTGCTATTGCAGAATCTTACAACTATGTTTCTGATGGTGAATTTGAGATAAGAAAAAACTAATAGCAAAATGATTAATGTAAATCAGGAGGTTGTTTATGAATAAAAGACAATACAAAAAACACAAGAAAAAAATGTTTAAAGTACTCTTGGATAGTGAAGCGTTTCGGATTCCTCATGCATATAAGGAGTATTATCAAGGCAGAACGGTGCCAATGCTGCTTGATGGACTAGCTGAAACAGTTTTAAACCTTGTAGCTGATAATAAAGAGAACAAAGACATTTACGATTCATATCATCCGAGGTATTTCAACACGGATACATTCAAAAACGCTATCTTAGAAAATGAAAAAAAGGGTGACGCTATTTTGAGAAGTGTGATTTTAGTAAGCAAAGATGTGGATAAAAACACATTAATGCTTAAAAATATAGCAGGTATTGCCCGCAATAATGGTAAAGATGTGGTTGTGTTATGCAGCGATGAAAGGAAGAGCGCCTGGGAAAAAGAAGAAACAGAAGATTTTACTAAAATCAAAGATTATGTATTAACCATTAAAAATAATCTAATGAATGATACGGTCATAGCAAATACAGTGTTTATATTAGATTTTGGCAAAGATTCAATTTTAAATTATGATAATAATTTTAATCTGAAAGAAGATACTCTTTTTCTATCAACAATAAGCAGACTACACAATAACTATGTATATCTTACAAGTAATGAACTTTTAACAAGTTTTGATGAGTTCATATCAAAATATAAACCTCTCCACCATGGAATCTACGATGTATATCAGGAAAAATCTGGGATATACGAATTATTGAAATGATGATTAATGACGTTAAGTGCGGATAAGGAAACATGAGAAAGAAAAAGAGTTAGGAAGAGAAAAAGAAAGGCTTCTGGAAGAGGATACCAATATAAATCAGGAGGGAAATATGTTAAAGAAACCACCAATAGGAATAGAACCACGCAATATATGGGAAAAGAAAAGAATTAAGGCGCTTAAAGCGGCAATTAAACGTTATGTTGATGCTGACATGGAAGTTCCCATTGAATGGGTAAAAGAGTTAAATGAGTTCTGCGGAAGAGAAAAATCTGAGAATAAGTCTTCAGAATTAAATGAAACTGCTCCAAGGAAAGAGAATGCAACTTCCAAGAGCAAGGACATCTATGATTCACATCATCCCAGATATTTCAGCCTGGATACATTCAAAAATGCTATCCCTGAAAATGAAAAGGGTGATAACATTTTGAGAAGTGTAATTTTAGCCAGCAAGGATGCCGATAAAAATACTTTAATGCTAAAAAATATAGCAAATGTAGCAGACGAAAATGGTAAAAACGTTATTGTATTCTGCAGTGATGAAAGGCAGTGTGTATGGGAAAAAGAAGACGTAGAAGAGATTAGCAAAATCAAAGATTATGCTCAAGCAATTAGACAGGATACAGCAAATATAAAACAGAATGATCGTTTAATGAATGTAATGTTTATATTCGATTTCGGTAATGGCTCTCTTTTAGATTATAACAGTGACAGACAGCTGATAGAAGATATTTATTTTCTGGCAGCAATAAGCAGAGTATATAATAATTATGTCTTTTTTACATGTAATGAAATCTTTACCAGCATTGAGAGATTTGAATCGAAATATTACCCTCTTTACATCTTATTTAATATATACCAGGAGGAATCGGACGTCTGCGACTACGAAATATTGCTGGACCAGGTGGCAATCGATGAATTCTCAAACCGGTTGGAAAGATTAAAGATTAAAGGGTAAACGAGGATAACGTAAGACAGAGGAAAAGTGTGATGAATTTTAATTTTATTATAACGGAGGGGAATAAAAATAAGGCAAGGAAAATCAGAATACATAATGAAAAAAAGTGGCTCATTCCAAAAATTGTGATTGGGGTATTATTAATTATATCTGCTGCCACATTCTGTACAGGAATCACAGCGGCATTACACAGTGAATTCAAAAAACTGGCAGCAGCAGGAATTGTTTTTGCAATATCTCTTATTGCTGCACTTATATTATTTGCTGCAATAAAAAATCTTGCCTCACACTGGATACAGGACAGACTTAATGAAAGATTGAAAATCGATGAATATCTGCTGTATCATTTTGTATCATTTGCGTCCGGGTTTAATTCAAGGAAAGCTGATTCATCCGGCTGTATTTTTGTATTTGAATTATATACCATCAGAAATGTTAAATACGATGAAAAATCAAAGAGAATAGAATTTACAGCAGATGGAACAGGATACCGCTATTCCGGTACAGACAAAAATGTAGACAAAGAGTGGCCACTCAAGGGATATGAAGCTGTATTCTATGATTATTATCAACCGTCACTAATTGGAACATTGAAATTAAGGGGCATAAAGGTTGAAAAGCAGAAAGTAAATTCCTATCCGGTATTTTATCATCGAATCAGATGATGCTTATTGGCAATAACAAAGGCATTGGCAGCGTATGTCAGTGTCTTTTCTTTTGCCCTAAAGCGGAACATGTGCTATAATCAGAGAAAATATTAATTTTAAGTAATAAAAGTCAAAATTAACAGGAAAGAAGGTGGATCATGCCATTAATCCGGGGCGACAAGCCGTTGGATGTAATATGTCAAATTACAAGAGACGGGGAAATCATCCCCATAAAATTTCGTATGGCTGATGATGAAGGAGTGTTGCAGGAATACAAGGTCCTTGGATACCGGCGTATTTTTGACGAATGGGAAAAGGGCGTAAATATGCCAGTTCTGTCATTCGAGTGTCTGATAGTAGACCACAACCAGAAAAAAGTCGTAAAAATACAATATATCAAAGCGGAAAGTCTGTGGTTTCACAGACCGAATCCAAATTTGTAAAAATAAGCAGCTCTTAACGGGGCTGCTTATGTTGTCTTATATTGACAAATGTATATAAATAATATATACTTATAAAATAAAAATGATAACATGGAAAATAAGCATGATTAAAATAGCAAAGGAATTTAAAAAAAAGGTCCTCAAAAGATTGAAGACCTTTCACATCGCTACACCTCGTAGCAGCCAACTAGTGGCAGTATCGGGTAATACCCTTGTTTGAACTTAGTTCTGTAATACATTAGATTATCAACGTAAATATAGTATATTTTAAAAAATAAGTCAAGGAGACTAATTATATATGAAAATCAAGAGAACAGAAGCACAGGAGCCGTATTATATCGGTCTTAACGCAGGACCTACATATGCTGCATATGCAGTTACAAACACATCATACAACCTGTCACGATTTAAGGGAAAGGACATGTGGGGGGTTTATAAATTTGATGAAGCAGAAACCGCAGAGGAAAGAACACAATACAGGCAGGGAAGAACAAATAAAAAGAAAATAAAAGAAAGAATAGGACTTCTAAGAAGCTATTTTGCTGATGAAGTGCAGAAGGTAGATGAGAATTTCTTTGTACGCCTCGATAACAGCTTCTACTACAGCGAAGATAAGGATATTCGCCTGAATGGAGACAGAAATGTGCTTTTTGCGGATGAAGATTATTGTGACAGGCAGTACATGTCTGAGTATCCGACTATATACCACTTGCGTTCAGAACTGGCTCATGGAAGCCAGAAGCCGGATATACGCTGTCTTTACCTTGCCGTATCCCATATGATGAAGAACAGGGGAAATTTTTATACCAGAAATCTTGAGAATACAGATACATCGTTAGGCGAAGTTTATCAGAATATATGCACTAAGGCTGCCGAGCATGATATTGTTCTTAAGATGGAAGTACCTGCTGAAAAGATTATGGATATAATGACTAATACAGGTATAAGCGGGAAAGTAAAAGCCACCCTGGTTACACAGCTGGTAGATGCAACATCAAAGCCGGCAGTATCAATTATCAAGCTTATGTGTGGGCTGAAAGCAAAGATAGCGGATATATTCCCGGAAGTGGCAGAAAATCTCGAAGAGGACGAAAAGAAACTGTCGTTTAGCTTCAAGAATGAAGACTACTTTGACAAAGCGGACAGTATAGAAAAACTGATAGGAGAAAATGAATATTCACTGATTGAATCAGTCAAGGAAATGTATGATGCTGCCATAATAAAGAACATTATACAGGATTACAGATATGTTTCTGATGCAAAGATAGCGTCTTACAATAAACACGCAAATGATCTTAAGGTGTTAAAAGCTGAGTTAAAGACGATTCTTCCTGAAGATGAGTACAGGAGATTCTTCTCCGAAGAAGAACCCGGCACATATGGTGCGTATGTGCATTTTAGTAACTACAATATCCATAATGGGATTAAAAGAAGGAAATCGGACAAGGGAAGAACCCAGGAAGAGCTTTACCATACAATTAAAAAATATCTTGCAGATGTTGATGATGAGCAGGCGGAATATATCCTTGATGAAATTGACAAAGGTACATTCCTACCAAAACAGAGAATTTTAGACAATGCATTAATACCAAACCAGCTATATACTGTGGAGCTTAAAGCTATACTAGACAATGCTTCAAAGTATTATGATTTTCTTAACAGCCGTGATGAATCCGGTCTTACTGTGTCAGAGAGAATACTCAGCCTGTTCACTTTTACAATACCTTATTTTGTGGGGCCTACATCTACATACAACAGCAGAGGATGGGTAGTGCGAAAAGAGCCCGGAAAAGTATATCCATGGAATCTTAATGATAAGGTTGATATGGGAGAGAGTGCAAAGCAGTTCATTGAAAAGGTCATAGGAAAGTGTAATTATCTTACAGGAAAGAAAGTACTTCCAAATGCTTCACTTTTATATGAGAAATACAGGGTCCTTAACGAAATTAACAATATTTGTGTAGATGGAGAAAAAATTTCCGTTGAAATGAAGCAGGCAATCGTAAATGAACTGCTTTACAGCGGAAAAACAATATCGAAGAAAAAGATACTGTCATTTCTTGTAAAGAACGAAAATGCCACCAGCGACAGCATAATCACAGGAATTGATGATAAGTTAAACAACAGCATGGCAAGCCACAGATTTTTTACAGACATTTTTGGCTGCCTTAATAAAGATAATGAAGCTGTGGCTGAAGATATCATACTCTGGTCTACTATATATGGCTCTTCAAAGGAACTTATAACAGAGCAGATAATAAACAAATATCCTGACATGTTTGATGAAGAACAGCTAAGAAAGATTCTTAATCTTAATTGTAAAGACTGGGGCAAATTGTCACGGGAATTCTTAAACATGAAGGGGCTTGATAAGGATAATGATGAGTATGTAAGCGTTATTGATGCCATGTGGAACAATAACCTTAATCTCATGGAGCTTATGTATGATACAAGATTTGATTTTTCTTCCAGAGTCAAAGATAAGACAAAAAATGCTGCAAAGAATCTTTTTTCCTTCGATTATGATGATCTTTACGATTTATACGCTACAACCGCGCAGAGGAGAACTATATGGGCCTGTGTAAAGATTGTAAGGGAGATTGTAAGGATAAAAGGATATGCGCCTGAAAGCATCTTCCTTGAGACAGTAAAATCCCGACCAAACGACATACCAAAGGAATCCCGTAAGGGCAAGCTGACAGCCATCTATAAAGGTTTGAAGGGAGTTTCCGCGGACTGGAAGAAGAAAATGATTTCCCTTATAGAAGAATGTGATGCTGACGGCTCATTAAAGGCAAAAAATGTATATCTTTACTTCCTGCAGATGGGAAAAGACATGTATACAGGCAAAGATATTTCTCTGGAAGAGCTTAAATCGCCGGACAAGAGAAAGAAACACAATATTGACCACATTTACCCTAAGCACTTTGTTAAAGATGATTCCATTGACAATCTTGTATTAACCAGTACAGATTTAAACAGAGATTTATCTGATAGATATCCTGTGCCACAGGACATATATGAAAATATGCATGAATTCTGGCAGCAGTTACGGCGCAGCGGATTAATTTCTGCAGAAAAGCTGGCAAGACTGTCAGACAGAAATCCGTTGTCAGACGAGAAGAGAGCTTCTTTTATTGGAAAGTTATATAATCAGGCAGGTTCTTCAACAAGAATGATGGCAGATATTTTTAAAAACATTCTTCCAAAGGATACAAAGGTTATATATGCCAAAACATCAGAAACAAATGAGTTCAGACATAAATTTGACTTCCCTAGAACAACTATTATAAATGACGATTATCTGGCCAAAGATGCATATCTAAATATTGTGGTTGGAAATGTGTGGTATACCAAGTTTACTGCCTCGCCAATGTGGTACATCAAAGAAGAATACCGAAAGAAAAAGTCGGAATACAATCTTAACAGAATGTATGACTTTAATGTTATAAGAGACGACAGAATAGCCTGGATTACTGACAAAACCAATCCGGGAGCTGCAACAATAAATACAGTGAATAAAGTGATGAATAGAAATACAGTTATCACAATAACAAGGACAACGCAGGGACATGGTGGATTAACAAATGCCACTATTACAAGAGCAGATAAGGCAAAGGAAGGAGTATATCTGCCACTAAAGACATCTGATGAAAGAATGTCAGTAACTAAGTATGGGGGCAAGACAAGCATAACATCAGCATATATGTTCTTAGTAGAGCATACCAATAAAAAATCAAGGATAAGAACCATATACAGCCTCCCGCTACACCTTGTTTCACAAATTAAAGGTAAAAAGGATTTAGAGAAGTATTGTACAGAAGTGCTTCATCTCATTAATCCGGTAGTAAAAATCACTAAGATACTGCTTTTTAGCGAACTTATCATAGATGGGTACAGTTATCTTTTGGGTGGTAAAGCAGTAAACCAATATTATCTGAGAAATAACGTTCCTATGAGATTAAGTGCAGAGTGGCAGAAGTATGTGAACAAAATTGAAAAATATATAAACTTTAAGTCTCTGGATAAGGATATATCTGCAGAAAAAAACATCGAACTTTATGATGAGCTTGTAGATAAGCACTCCAACAGCATTTATGCCAAAAGAAGAAATGCAGCAGCAGATATGTTAAAAAAAGGCAGAAATGCTTTCATAAAACTGTCTGTTAAGGAACAGCTGGAAGTGCTCAGTCAGATATTTATTCTCACACGAATGGGAACAAATATAACTAACTTATCAGGAATTGGTGCAGGTCAACATGTAGGTTCAATAACAATGGGATGTAATATAAGCACATTAGAATCTGTGAAGTTGGTAAACAGGTCAGTGACTGGTCTGATTTGTAATGAAGTAGATCTGCTGCATGTATGACCAGTATTTACAAAATGGTGATAAAACCATATAATAAAACAAGTTGGTATTAGTTAAGCAGTACTGTTAATACGTAAGATTATCAAACAATAGTATTTTTGATTTCAACATTGTGTCAGTTTGAGAGTACTGTTAATACGTAAGATTATCAAACTAACAGAAAAACCATTAAGGCAGTATTTAAGTTTGAGAGTACTGTTAATATGTAAGATTATCAAACGATGCATATGAATATCAGAATCAATATAGAGTTTGAGAGTACTGTTAATATGTAAGATTATCAAACTGTTAGACAAACATAACATCACTTCGATTTGAGAGTTCTGTTAATTCATGAGTGAAACTAATACCAAAAAAGCCTTGCATGTCTAAAGTTGTTTTTACAACACTAGATATACAGGGCTTCTTTTATTGCATATTGCAGGATATCGACATTTATCACTTAAAGGAGTGATTTGGCATAAGGAATCCAATTTACGGCATTATCGTCTAACATCTTTGTAAGAATACTAAACAATTCATCGACATCATGTGACTGGCCATTAAGACCGGATATCCTTAATAGTGTATCGATATATATTTAATTAATCCATTTGACAGCCAGTCTCCATCATGCAGTCGTATGCAAGCATGTAAGCAGTAGCATCAGAAATAATCATCAGAATCCACATCATCAGATTTGACTTCAATAGAGAAAACATCTGCTGCCAGGCTGCTCTTCCTGAGGAAGTCGGAGAAGAATTTCTCAAAAGATTTTTTTGTACCACTCTGGCTGTAGCTAACAACGGCATCTTTGTATATTGAATAGCCCCTGAACACGAATGGGGCGTTTTCAGGCTCTTTTTTAGCCAGTATGTCAAACAATACGTCCCTTGGAATAAACACGGGCATAAAGGCAAGAAACGCGTCTCTGTGACCGTCTGGCAAACATCCTGTGCATGACAGACTGTCATGTTTCGTCAGAATGTCAGAACATTCCTTTACCATATATTCGTAAGCGCTCTCCACGCTGTCGCAGATAATGCAAAGACGAGTGTGAGAGTTTATGAGAGAAGTGTCTGAAAGAGCCTTCTTTACCCTTATTCTCGAACCGATATTGCAGTCTATGTCCTCGATGCAGAATCCGTTGTGGCAATAATTCAAGCCACCATTTTTAATATATCCGTATCTTAATACAGCTTCGTCATCCGGTTCAATATTCCTGTAGGCAATGTGATTCAACAATACGCCTGTTGAGCCGTCACCCCTCCTGTAGATAAGTCTCTGCATATTAAGCAGGTACATATCCTGCACATATGTATTTGAAAGTGAACACCTGTATAGCATGGCAGCAGTAGCATTGGCACAGCCGGAAAACTTTGGATGCACAGTAAAATATGTTCTGTACATATCCCCACCCATTGAAACATTAACAGAAAAACCATTAAGGCAGTATCTAATCAGTTTCTCATATACCTTAGGTCTGTTTTTCTGCAGATAGTTTACAACCCCGAAGATGGTACGCTTGCGCTTATCGTATTGTTCACAGTAGGAACTGTATCGCTGATTATAAAATGTATATGGTTTCTTATTAAGATCGGAGAACCCTACAGCAGCCATATCGTCCAAAAGAGAAGTAAAATCATCACTGCCGTATCCGTAGGATACGCATTTTTTTAGTATATCCAAAAATTCTTCCGTCAGTATAGAGCAGTTATATTTTGCAAAGGCACTTATTTTCGAAACACCATTTTCCTGAATGTCATTGTAAAGTTCTTCGATATTTTTGTATCCACCGTTTACAAGAAGTTCTCTGAAAAATACTGCATCTGCATATATGATATCCGGAAGTCGTTTTCTTCCTATTTCAGTATCCTTTTTTACATAGCCGCAAATTCCTGTCGGATGAGTTATGAAATTAACAGAAAAGAAAACTTCAGGAATATTCTTTACAACAGAGTCCAGGTATTTCAAATAATTGTCCAGTTTTTCCGCAATCACATTAATACGCTGGCTTCCTGTATCTGTTTCAACGAAATCATGCTGGGCCGTATATGTTGCCTGACATATTATCTTGCCGTCTTTTTCTATGTTAGCATGAAGTACAGAATATGTTGTGACATGCGCGTCTGCAATAACACGATTATCGTCGCCGTAGTAAAGAACATCTTCGTTAATGAATTTGAAATTGGGTGGGTAATATTCATTCCCAAGTATGTAAGCATACAAATCACAGTATCCAGCAGCGTGTTCTATATTAGCATCATGCGTATCTGATATTCTGTAAATCTTATGTTCACTGTTATAAAGGTTACTGGTTATCCCGATTTCCCTGCAGCTGTTAATACAGTCGTCTAAAAACTTATAGGCTGCATTAGTAGGCTCTGTCAGTGAGATATGGAAATCATTACAGTTATATTTTTTTGTTTCAAGCATCTTACCATCATTGCTTTTCTTATTAATCTGTGCGATACGTGAAGTAGCAAGGGAACTGTTACCATTAAGCTCTGCAATACTAAAAAGCCCAAGATAGTTAAGCTGCTCTTTAATTGCACCGCCCATCTGAGTGATACATGCCAGAAGTTTTGCCGGATTTGTTTTAAGCAATTCTTCCAATGGCTCAATTATCTTATCATTATCTATTGTACCAAAAGTCTCATATGGAAACCTGAGAATCTTATTATAGAAAGAGTAACGGCTATACATTCCCGGTTTGGTTGCAAGATACTCAGGCCTGTCATACAAAACAGATATGATACTGCTGCCAGAGCAGTTATAATCACTCGTATCATTAGCGTTGTCTGTATTATCTGTGTCGTCATAGTCATTTATCTTGTCAGTATTGTTATTCATATTAAAATCCATGCATTTCCTCCCAATAAAATATTGTGGCAGTTCGGTTCAGTCACAAACACACTGGATTAGGAAAGTATATGCCATGACTGCTGCCACAATATGCTAGGTTTTACCCTTACCAATAGTATTATGCATAAAAAATTTTACGGCAATAGTTTTGGAAAATTTTTTTTAAAAATATGAAATTGTTTTAATATCTGAACATATGTTCGCCATTTGAATCCTCTTCCAGACATTCCCTGTCGGCTTTCGCCTTTCTTCTCTGCATTCCCTGCAAGCACCGGTCTGCTACCAGAAAGAGAAGTTTCGGCTATCCATTTCTTGATTATTGAGGCTCTTCCAGAGTTTAAAGAAGGCATTCGCATAATAAAAGCTAAAAAGCTATGGTAATATGTTAAAGAGATAAGAGATGGGAAAGAAATGTAAACTGGATGACATAGAAGAAATTGCAGAGAAGAGAATGGAGCAGCAAGCGTAAATGTAAATGCCCATGAAAGGAAAAATGAAAAGATGTATGTGTTTCTGGAAGAGCTTGAAAGAATAAGAGTATAACATGAGAACAGCATAAGTTATAAGACAGTTCTCTTTCGGAATAAGAAATAAGAGTTAGAAGTAGAAATGTAGAAGAGTGGCAGCAGTCGTAAATACATGACTGCATTGCCCTCGATAGAGATACAGGAATACATAAGAACACTAAGAAGAGAGTAGGTTCAGAAAACGACTTTTTATTGGATACTGTATACTGTATACACCTGCTGCCGCTCCGTCCTCATACCGCCAGGCGCAGCCGACGAAAGAGCGACCGTTCCTGCCGGAGCTTTCTCCTAACAGATGAGCCTGTAAGGAAACACTCTCTGGAAGAGGATCGATAAAACGATAAATAAGATACTGGCAGCAGACGCTAAAAACAATTAGATAGTATTTAATTCTCTATTAATGATTAACTGATATGAGTTACCTATATATTTCAATATTCTTAATACTGGTCCTATTAGGATTCTCTTTAAGACATAACCATACATTAATAAGATAAGTGCTTGGATAACATTCAGAAAAGGTTGAGTAAATAAGAGATTAAGAGTGAAGAAGCATGAGAGTATAAGAGTAAAGATACATGCAAGTTCTTCTGGAAGAGTTTTTGATATAAAAAATGGAGTGGCTACCACCCCACTCCATTTAATAATTAATCATAAGAAGCAAAACGTGCCTCCCTTTGTTAAGACAATAATACACTTTTAGAGTTTGACAGTCAAGGAGCACAAAAACGGTATTATTAAGTTTAAAAAAAGTTACGTATAAGAGTTGTTGTAAAATCGGTATAAAGTTGGCATATAATTGGTGTAATCTAAAATGCTCTTTCAGATATGTATAAATGTTTATATGAAAGAGATTCATAATAAGATAATGATTATTTTATCAGGAGGAATAGTGAATAATAGATACAACAACGATTATCCATGAGAAATTAGAAGACGATGAGAAGAATGTGAGAAAAAAATAGAGTGCGAAAATAAGAACGAAAAAATGAAGATTTTTCTGGAAGAGGATTTTTGAGTAAAAATAGGGCTAAAATAGTATATTAATTACACTTCTAAGACACCGAGAAAACCCACATATTTACTGGCTTTAGAGATGTTTTTCCTTTTTGCCAGTTGGCAAATTGAAAATACGCTTATTTTAAAGCGATTTTTTTGCCAACAACTTTTTAGAAAGTAACTGGCAACCCAGTATTTATGCGGGTTTCAAGCATTTTTGCTTATTTTTTTAAGCCTCCTTGCCAACAGCTTTTAAAAAGTGGCTGGCAACCCAGTATTCATGCGGGTTTCAAGGATTTTAGCATATTTTTCAAAATTTTTTGCCAACAGCTATGCAAAAGTGGCTGGCAACCCAGTATTCATGCGGGTTTTGGGCGTTTTTGCCGATATTTTCAAGTAGTTTTTGCCAACAGCTATGCAAAAATGGCTGGCAACCCAGTATTTATGCGGGTTTGCCCTATTTGTCATATATGGTTTATGGGAATAGGTTATGAGTGGGATACGAGTATAATCCAGTAGTTCATAAAATTTGCCAACAGCTATGCAAAAGTGGCTGGCAAGTCAGTATTCATGCGGGTTTCAAGCGTAAAACATTCAAGAAAAACGTGACTTTTCCTATTCTTTAAGGAACTTCCGCATAGTTTTTGCCAACAGCTATGCAAAAGTGGCTGGCAAATCAGTATTTATGCGAGTTTGCACTGTTTATAAAAAAATTACGGTGCATCTAATGATACACCGTATTTTTTACATTAATTTATTGTCTAGTGTTATTTTTGGTACTATTTTCTTTTCCCTGTCTGCCTGACGACATGCTTTCTTAATGACATCTATAAGAATATCATTTGCTGACGCATACACCGAAACAGGACATGCTATTACGATGGAGTAATCTTTTGCATTCAGGACCTTCATGCCAAATCGGGTAAACAGATGTCCCTTACACATTCGTATGATAACATCCATTAATATTTTCTCGGAGTTAACGCCGTAAAGACAATCCTTATCGATAGAAGCGGTGATAAGACAATAGCCATTATTACTCGTTAATTTGTCAACGTTGAAGTTAAAATTAAGATTACTGTAATTCATGGTTGTAATTCCAGGCTGGTTGTCTGTTGAAATATCTGACAAGTCATATGAAGCAGCCATAATATCTTCCATATACCTGTATTCATTATACTTATCAGAATATTCTTCTGAAGCATCAAGCATTCTCTTTAATCCATAGTAGCATCCTTTGTAGTTAAGCATATATTGTCTTAACGGATTCTGTGCTGTATGTGTCATATCATTAAAGATATCTTCAACTATTAGTCTTGTTGTATCCGGGTGAGTTGCTGCATACATTGCAGGTAGAGATACAAGGTTATTCGACTGCTTAAATCCATGTTTAATAAGATAACTTTGCACAGCAGGGTAGTTAACACATATTTTTATGCGTTCACCCTTAAACAACCAATACATGGTATTCTCAAATAAATCGCTCTGTTCGATAATATACCAGAACCTGTCATTACTGCCTGTGTAAACTAAAATTCCATATGTATCCAGCTCCGAATTAAATGCATATTCAATGGCAATAGGCTCTGTTCCGGTTAATTCATACTGACATTTTGCTGTCTGATTAAGTGCTTCACGTTCTGACAAACCATATGATTTTTGAAAATCTCCGAATGACTCATCTGATATGGATATACGAGAAAGCTCGTATATTGATGTTCTTGTTTCTGCAGATTCATTATCTGTGTTATTATGAGCCGGCTCACCAGATAATTCAGATGTTGTTTCTGATATTTCTGGCTGCTGCTCAGGTTTATCAGATACATAACCGCTTGTTAAACAGAAACCGTTATCTTCCAATGAAGTGTTCTGTTGTTCTGGTTCAGCAGCCTGGTGAACACTTTCGGAATCTTCGTGAGTATCCTGTTCCTGAACTGCCTGATGTACTTCGGTGACGGCATTTTCTGATTCTATGGCAGCACCTGAATCATTCATGTTATCATCTACCGGATTTTCTTCAGGAGCCGTTTCGTTTTTGGAATCATTAAACAGCTGTTCACGCATTGTTTCCAAAAGAGAATTTGCATAATCTGCATCATATGTATCTTCTGATTCACATTCATCATTATACGATTCTACAAGACTGGCAAATTCTTCATCTGTCATATCATCCGGTTCACTGTCAGCCGGGGAAGTAGAAGATGATTCCGTAAGTATTTCCGCACTCTTGTCAACTGGTGTACCAAACAATTCTTCTGTAATATCATCAACACTTTTTTCAGTCTCATTTGCTTCTGTTGTGACTGATGATTCGGAAGCAACGGGAACATCGGAAGTATCAGTATCAGGTTCCGGAAGTTCGTTAACCTCTTCAACCGTAAGAATTTCGTAAGACGCATCTTCTGGTTCTGGTTGTGTTACATTGTTGACAGATATTTCGGAATCTACTTCGTCAACAGTAATTTCGTCATTATCAATATTATCACTGTTTTCTATTTCAGGCTCTTCCTGAATGTTTTTCCGAACTTCTTCCTTTTCCTTCTCCTCAGCTGTAACAGATTCAGCACTATTAGGAATATCATCATAAGCAGGAACAGTTTGAGCCGGGATTTCTGAGGGAGAGACGTTATACGTTTCTGCAGCCTGTTCATCAGGTGCGGCTTCACAAATTTCGGGCTGGCTAGTATCTGCAGTATTATCATTCTCATTAGCGGGCTGTTCAGTTTTTTCTTCATGACCAGAAGAAGATTTATTCATATGCGTGAAGAAGCTGTATGAGTCCTCTGCAAGCCCACCAAATATATCCATCTGGCCAGCATACTGAGAAACATTCGATTTCTTGGAATGTGTGGCTTTTTCTGTGAATTCTTCCTTTCTTTTCCTAGATTTACTCCTTGATTTTTTGCTAGGAGCAAGCTCTATGTTATCTTGAACACCAAGCGAAGTTATGTAGCGGTTTGCCTTGCTGAAACTGCGATTAGCTGCATAACCGTTATCATAAGAATATACATTTTTAAGATTTGCGGCTGCTTCAAGATATTCTTCCTTTGATGCTGTCAATCCACTGGATATAATGTTTCTGATTGCGTCTTTAAATGACTGTGTTGCTTCGTCATGCGTTAGCTCAAATGAATAATCTTTCGATGTATTTCTGCAGTACCCTCCGCCGTCGGGTTTCAAAGTTCCAGCTGTTTTTAACATCTCTTCTAAAAATACATTAAATGCAGCTCCCGCACTTATTGTCATTTTTTCCTGCAGCTCTTTTAATGCCGGAGAAATATCACCCTTCTTCACGTTATTAGCGTTTCTTACAATGTAGTATGCAACAAGTGCATTAAAGTTGTATGTTCTAAAGTCTGTATTTTCTTTCATAAGAACAGACATTCCGGTAAAATGTGATGCAATATTTTCATAATAAATATATTCGGCATCGAGGATTCCACCCCATATAATATCTATAAAGGATGTATCCAGATTAACTAATGAATAACCGAGTACAGTATTTTCATACTCGATTCGTCCATTCGTATATTCAGGGGACAGAGGGCACATATAACAAAGATTACTGCACCCATTGGAATTATAGACATATTCTCGGCAGCCCTTAGAACCATATGAAGGATTCTTCTGAATTTTCTTATTGTACTCATTGCACAGTGATTTACATCTTTGCTCAAAGTTTGCTGGAGATTCACCAATAAAGAAATTTTTCGAGTGTTTACGCTTGCTCCAATCAGAATACAAACGCTGAAATTCAGTGGAAGACTCCGATACACCTCCAAACCACCGATATATTCTATACGACATTGAAATATGCCCGGAACCATCATTCTTCTCGTTATTTCTAGCTCTTATATTATTCATACGTGCGCCTGAATACTCTATACATGCAGGACATATATTTGTTCCATCCTCATTCAAAAGAACAGAAGACATACTATCACCTCCTAAAAAAGTTATATAAGTAGTGTGTGGCATTGAACATTTTAAGTCAAGGGAAAACTTAAATAAATGTATCGATGGCAGGGCAGAGCTCCTTTACAATGTGATACGAGAAATGTAAAATTATATTAGATATGAGGATGAAAACGGTGAGTAAGGATTATCTGCGTGGGAAGAACTGAAAAAAGTCTGTTGTAGCAGATGCATGTATAAGAACAAAATTAGGGTATAGGGCATGTTATCTTTAGTAGTTAGTGTATAGTAAGTTAAATAATAAATATATCCTCATAAACTCAGTAAGTATAAGGGGTTGTTAGGATATATCATTGTAAAGTATGTGTACCTTAAAAATTGAATATCAAATAATTATTATACAGTAGAATAATACTTAAACATACGTTCTGCCGATGGTAAAATATAAAGTAATAAGAGGTATTTTAACATTATAGACATATCATAAATGTATTGAAGGTATTTAATACATGGAACTACATGTTATAGAACGTGAAGGAAGGGAGACAGTTGTTCTACTGGATAATGAGATGAGAATTGTAAAGCCAGTATACGACTATCTGAAATTCCAAAGACAAAAGGATAAGGCTTTCAACACCTTTTAAGTTAGGTGTGTTCATCTCAATGACCTGTCAAGAGTTGTTGGATGAAAAATAATTTTAGGAAAGGAGAACGTAGTAGACAGTATTTTATGTAAAGAAAGTGATAAATGTTTATTTTACAATACTTTCATACATACGATACAGTCTGCTACTAAATATAAATTATGAGAAGAGAAGCCATGATAATAATTAAGGAGAGATGTGGATATGATAAGATACAAAAATGAAAAGCATGAGAATTTTGTAAGAAAATGTTTAAGAAGAGCAAACACAAACGAGGTTTACCATGTAGCCTTATTTTACACACTGGGATTATCAGAAGGTTGCCAGAATAATATAGACAGCTTGTATGACTTCAATACAGGCTGCGTAAAACAGGTTAGAGGAGAAAAATATGGTTGGATTACGGGTACGTCAGGTCGCTTAATAAGACTTGCATATAATTTATATAATGGCGGAGCGCCTACTGCACATGAAATTGAAAACGTTGAGGAAAAATGCAGAGAACTTAAAAATTATCTTCCAACTGAAATTTTCGGATATCTGGATTCTGATATGAAGGAGTATTGTTTTGAGGCAATAAGAATAAGATTTGAAATGGTTAAAGATGATTCACTATAATGACATAAGAATTTGCTAGAACATAAAATAACAGTCACATGATTGCAAACATAAGGTAATATGTTAGTGTTAATCAGCATTAAAACATCAAAAAAAATGTTTCAATACATCTCATGCTAATGTTTAATGATAGATATATTATAATATAACAAGCAGCAGTGGTCAAGAAATTTAAAATAGCAACAGATATTAATGCAATGAGAGTGCAATGGCCACAATATTACACATTTTTATCACTTCGCTAAATTCTGATTTAACGAAGTGAGAAGCTAAAAACACGCATTTGCACCGGCTCCCCGTTAATTGCAATCTAAAATGCAACATTGTCATATTTAATGCTACTTTTTTCTGGTATTGCATTTTGCCTGTCATTTATATACTTAAAAGAAAAAGAGTTGTCTCATACGAAACAACTCTTTACTTTGTGGCAGAGCACTATAATTACTTATAAATAATAGTACAATAAACTAATAATTATTCATTCTGTTCTTCAGCTTCATAATCATTTAAGGCTTCCTCAGCTTCTTTTGGAGTGAGTTTGAAATTGTTTTGTAATAGCATAATTATTGTGCTAGGTTCTGCATTTAATTGCTTAGCAATCTCAATAGTGTTTTCTATCTTTGCATCTTTTCTTTCTTCTCGAATTTTCATTGCAAATGTCATATACTGCACCTCCCATTCCTTTTTATTTATAGTAAATAATATTTATTCGTTCTGCTCATCAGTTTCATAATCATTTAAAGTTTCCTCAGCTTCTTTTGGAGAAAGGTTGAAATTTTTCTGTAGCAACACAATTATCCCATTACGGTCTACATTAAATTCTTTTGCTATTTCAATAGTATTCTCAATGGCTGCTTCTCTTCTTTCCTCACGGATTTTCATTTCAAGTGTCATACAGTACATCCCATTCCTTTTTATAGTAAATGATATTTATTCGTTCTGCTCATCAGCTTCATAATCATTCAAGGCTTCCTCAGCTTCTTTTAGGGTGATTTTAAAAATATTTTGTAATAGCTTAATTATAGTGCTACGATCTGCATTTAATTCCTTTGCTATTTCAATAGCACCTTCTAACTTTGCCTCTCTTCTTTCTTCACGGATTTTCATTTGAAATGTCTTCACCCCCATTACTTCGTATTTTAATATTTTTATTAAAATGGCATTTGTAATGTATTATTAATTGTTAGCGTCAACATTCCCATGAGACGCTCTTCTTTTAAGAACCAAAGCCTCATACTCTTTTGCTTCCTTGTATAGCTCTGTTCTATCTGGAACAGTTAAAGAACTGAGAAGAGAGTTTACTTTTCTTGCCTCTCTCCTAGAGACATGTTTGCCATGAAATGGTTTTATATGTAACATCTATTATCGCCTCCAATCAAAAATGTTATCTATTACAGGTTATATGTATTTAAAATATAAAGAGTGGTTTATACTATCTGATTCATCTAACATCTATAAAATATGATATCATACGGTCATTATATCTTCAATATAATTGATATGTATATTTGTTACTAGGACCTGAACGAGTCATTATTAGCATTTTTGAAGGAACTAACCTGCAAATGTGAGCATAAAAAAAGCTCCGCTGCATATGAAATTCATATGCAACGGAGTGTTTCAGTTTTTGTTATTAAGATAAAAATTATTAAATAAACGAAAGCCATCCAGATTAAGATAGCCGTAGTCCACAGTATCGGAAATTCTATATTCGGTATCATCAAATTCCGGGAATGTAAGTATTAAATAAGCGTCATCATTGCAAGTAAACATTGGAGAAACGTTGTAAATATCGAATGCATTAAAGTAATTTAATTCTTCAAAAAAGGTATCAGATGGCGAAAATTCTGGATTACGAATCTTCGTATGCAATATTGTTATGCTACTAAGCCAGGGAATCAGATCCATGCCTAATAGCTTGAACATAACATTATCTGAAACAGATATTTCATAGGAAGAAAAAAGAATCTCTTTAGCATACTCCATTGTTTCTGAACGTAGATTCTCTTTAATGAACGCTTTACTGGGATAATACTCATACATATTCATCTCGCAGTAGGAATCATCACAAGTATCGTAACACGCTTGGAATCGTTCTTCCACAGGCATTTCCCAGATAGAATATAATTCTGAATATTGAGAATTAGTTCTGTTTGAGCTGATGAGTTCAGACATACAATCAATGGTTATGAACATTGACAGTGCATTAAGTACTATCACTTCTGTTTGATCTGCAATTAAATCCCAGCCGTAAGCGCCCGATACATCAAGAAGAAGCTGATGTTTATTGTTTTCGCACAAAAAGCTATCAAACTTATTCCAGCTGTAGTCAAAGACGTAGTTAAAACCAGGATTGTTTGACAATATCTCTTTGCTCCTTAATTTGGAAACGCATGATAAGACAGACAATCGGTCTAGAACATAAAAGAAGTCAGAAAATGTAAAGGAATAACCTAGTTCTATCTGGTTATCTTCAATGTGTCTTCGCAATAATTTATAATAAGATGTCTGTTCCATCGATATGTTCCCCCTTTGACTTGTTATCACAATATTTCTTAATGTATAGTAAACAGGAAACGAGTCCAAAAAGATCAATAGAATCTACGCCGATATGATTGTCATAATAGCTCGGAGGACATCCCCAAGAAAGTAAGAAAAATAATCCAGGTTTGTGATCGGGTAGATATACTCCGTTGGATACAAAAATATTTGGTCCTAAATAGCTGCTTGTTAAACCAGAATATCGAATAAACTCCTGAATTTCTTCTAAATTATCATCAGACAATCTAGCAGATGGGATAAAAAATGCAGCACAGTTATCTAGTGTTGCATCATTAAACCCATATCTAATCGATATAGCGCCAACAATATCATCGAAATCGGCAGATACATCGAAGTATTCGTCGATATTTGCAATAAGCTGTGTTATATCTTCTTCTCCAGTAATTTCATCTATACCCGTTTCAGTCAGATATTGAAGAGTATAACATGGATGTTCTGCGTCATTTTCTATTGAGTCAAAATCGATACATTTTATACTGAAATTTTCCAGCATCTCTTTTACGATAGCAAAAACATCATGTGTGACTTCGTCAAGATCATTGTTAAAGTTAATCGCCACCTGTGAATGTGTAACATTCTTAAATATTAAAGCAGCAGCAACTAATCTATTTTTAATAGGTTCATCGGAAACAGTGCAAAAACCATTTTCGTCAGACTTAAAACAATAAACCTTTGACTTAATATCAAATGTACCTTCCTCATATACTGAGAAAGGTACATTTCCAACCATTCGGTCACACAATTTAATAATTTTATCTTTTTCACTATTTAACATTGCCATAGGCACCTCCGTGTTGTGTATACTCGGTCGTATATCTTTTTAACTCTTTTAGAACGGCAAATGTACACATGTTGAATGAATAGCCACACATATAGTTTTCGTCGTTATCTTCAGCTTCTATCCAGTATAAGTGTTTATCTGTTAATAATATTTCACTGGTTTGAGCAAGTTGTTCATCAAGAATACCGTATCCGTAAGAGTCAAACATATCACCTCTGTGTCTTGAAAGAAAACTAATGATTATTTCCTTCTGCTCAGGATATTGATTTATAAAATCTGCCAGATAAGAGCTTTCGAAAATAAATAGTTTTCCCTCAAATGCACCGTCATTCATGAATTCGGTACTTATACAATCGTATATTTCTTCAGGAATAAGCTTCATTTCCTGATTATTAGATTTTAGGAAATCTCCACCTGTATAATCACACGAAATCATATAACTCCACCCGAATTCTGACACGTACTCTGGAATTGACAGGTAATATTCATTACCCATATCAACATTAACTTCCATACGGTCATCTTCACTGGCACACAATATCTCTTTAGTGTCAGGCAGTGGTAAATTGATACCAAGAGTCTTTGCTATTGAAATTGTGTAGTATTTGAGCCAACACCAATCCGAGAGTTCGTAATCAAGAAAAGTTGCAGAATAAAAACTGTATGATAGATGTTCATTCAAGTCCTTCTGAAGATGGCGAATCTCTTTAACCTGTTTGTCTGCATCTGGCAAATAAACTTGCATATACTTACCCTCCTTATCATTTAACAATATTGGAAGGTTCGAAAGTGATGTAGTCTCGTAAATGAGCCTCTTCAAGTGTAAATACAAAAATGCAATAGTCTAGTGTCAGTATAACCACATATTCACCAGGTTTATTTTCATGTAACCATGCTTTCATGAGCTCGACCAGTTCACGTTGAGCTTCCTCAATTTCCATGTGGGAATGATAATCTTCATAACAATATGTTTCAAAATATTTTTTATAGGTTACACCAGCAGCCATATCCTCAAGAAATTCTTCATACAATGCTCTAATATCATCTTCCATATTCGTTTACTTCTCCTTCTTCCTTATTCTCAAGTTTCTTACACAAATCAACATAATTATCTACGTCATACGCTTTATATGTATCTGCTAAGTAATCATCTAATGAGCGGTGATTGACACATAAATTAAACGAATGAAAGTAAGTTACACCTGTTGAATACTTACCGTATTCAATGAATGAACATAACTGTGAAAATACTATACACGCAGCCTGTTGATTTGTTGCGTAATGCTGTGGAGCAGAAATATTAATTTCTCCACATGAAAGTTCACTGGCTTTCTTTTCCTTACTGGTAAGCACATCTGGAAAAAAGAATGCTCTGTCAGGACATATGATATTATTATCAGAATCCTTGTAACCAGCTACGATTGTACCAAAATCAAATTCGTTTGCTGAGTCGATATACAGCAAATCAGTATTTTCCTTTAATCTTATATTGGAAAAAAACTCGTGCATTGTTTGGCGTGCTCTATGGTTATCGACTGCACCGATTAATATAGTATGATATTTCGTAGAATAGTAGGAACTTGGTTTTGTGTCCTGATAATTAAAAATATTCTGAAATTCTTCAACATCATCGATGTATACCGGAACAGCATTAACATTAATCCCGTATACTTCGCGGTAGGCCTCGCTTAAACAGTCAACTTTAAAAGAACCTACATCATCACTTGAAAATGGCTGTCTGTTAATATTTTTTTCATCGACAGTGTCACCATCTACAAGAACCATGTTATATACATTCTCCTCATTTCCCATTTTAGAGTAGAGATATCTTGCAGTTAGACTAGCAACTGCTCCGCCAGTTCCGCCAGTACCAACGATGATAATTTTATATACATTTCGTTCAGTATTTTTTTTCTTATTTTTTTTCATTTTGAACCTCCAAGCTGTTAATACAGCTAAAAAAATCGGAGGAATAAATTCCTCCGATATAAATGATTGATATGTTACATTTTAATCTTTTCGCGTTCCATGATAGAACGCACAAATGAAGCATCATACTCAAATTCGGAATCTTCAAAAAGACTTTCTTTCTGTATGCTGATCACCCTGTCAGGAGACCCATTGCACACACGAAAAAGATTATCTTCTACTTCGTTAATTCCTTTTTGAAAAGAGAATACGCCATACATCTGGTTTCTCATGATTTCATCAGCATCATCCACGCTGCTAAAAAACGCAGAGAAAGCAATGCCGTGAGAATGTACCTCAAGTACAGGAATGTGAGAAATTAACCAATCGTCATATTCTTGCTGTAAAGGATACACGGATGTTAGGCTTACATGCTGAGAAGGAATAACAAGATTATATTTTTCCTCATTAATATCCCAAAAAATACGGGCAAGGCATTCTACATTGTACAGCTGAGCGTATTTTTTGAATAAGCTTACTATTTTGTTGTAGATGTTAGCCGGTATCTTGGGAAGTCGTAATGTAAATCTTACATCATCGCCATGAACCATTACGGCATAGGCAGGTTGTACGTTAACGAATCCTTCTGGGGTATTTGCGTAATAGCTCTGATAAGGTTTCAGTTGAATGTTATCCATATATTGTCACACTTACCCTTTTGTACCGCCGAACTTTACGCCGAGAACGATAAGATTATCTTTCTTCATCTCTTTAATGATAATTGAATCCGGTGTATGGCATTCTGGAGCCGCAGCTGCAAGTGCCTTGCACAGTTCCTTATGCGTATATTTTCCCGGCTCAATAGTTGGTAATTCATTGCTGTAAAACTTTATCACAGTTTTCTCAGTTACCACATATTTAACCTCGGCCTTTGCATTGGAATTGGTTGAATTGTTTGAAACAATTACACCTATTGAATTTTCTGCTGCATTAATACCTACCAGCTTAATATTACCACTTAGATCAGGATATCTTTTTATTACTTCATCAACGATAATCTTTGAATCAATAGCCTTTTCTGTCGAAACAGTAAAAGGCTCTGTTCCGTAGAATTTAACAGTAACAGGACTTAACAGATTTTCTTTTATATCTTTGTCTGTGACCGGTGTCAAAACCGGTAAGATAATACCATCTTTTCTGCAAAATCCGGTTCCATCAGGAAGACTTACTCCCATATTTTCGGTTAATTCATTCTTCAAATCTAATGAACTTATTTCACCCACTATATCGGATAAATTATACTCATTGCCATCAAATAAGAAGACATCTCCATCTTCTATAGTGATAGATTTTTCTGAAATAAGAGATGCTGTAGCAACAACCCTATTTTTGTCGTAATTAAAGGATAAGATATTACATATCCTATAGTTTGCCTTAAGAAAATCTTCAACCTGGTTATTCGATATAGTATCTTCTTCAATGCCAAGTATTTCCTTTGTAAGCTGAACTACGCCATGCATTAAGATGTAAGCATTTGCAGGAAGTTTTAACATATTCTTAACTTCCTTGCTCTTTGAGGATTTATTATCTGTCCCCTTCTTTGCTTCCTTTTTTGTTTCCTTCTTTTCTGTTGTAACAGGAGCTTCTACTCCATCTAAACCAAACATATCAAATAAATTCATATGAAAACCACCTTTCTCTGCTTTCTGCAGACTAAATTTTTTAAAATAAACTTTCGATTTTATTCTTGAAAACATTATATGCATCTTCTGGAAATTCTTCAGCTGTTTCTAAAACTTTAAGTAAATTTCCCAAGGAGCCATACTTGGTATTTCTGAAAAAACCTGTAAGATCTGAATTACCCGGAGCATGTATAAACAATTTGCATACATCCTCCAATTCTTTAAAGTTTTTAACGGAAGGGACACGAACACTTCCCCAGCAGATGTGGCCATCTGCATAAACATTCGACATAGGGCACGAACACAACTTACCATCTTTGTTTTCTGCAAAGACTTTGGAAATACCTTGTTCCAGTTTTCCGTTGAACACATGCATGTCAAATATTAATGTTGGCATTAAAACGTAAAATGTTTCGTTGCAAAATGTTATGAGTTGTTTTTCAGATGGAAATCTGAAAACGGCATGGCAGGTAAAACCGGTGCAGTTTCTTCCTAACTGAAAATCATACAATGTTTCAGGAAGTTTTCCGTTTCTGGGAAAATACTCAACCTGATTTTCGGAATTAATGCTTGCGATTGCTTCTATGAAATCGTTAAGCTGTACAGTAAATGTGCGTCTTTTGTTTCCATCCTGAGAGACACATCTTACATAATCGCCGTCATCCTTAATTGTAGCTTCTAATTTCATTAAATGACACCTCCCTACATACATGCAGCAAAACGTCTATGTTTTACTGTAGGCAGTTCAGCACATGCCATCATGAAATCTTTTGCTGTAGAAGCGTTTTGAGTTAATACCTGTTCATTAGCTACCTGATACTCCATTATTGCGACAAGAGTATCCGGAGTAAATTTACTAAAATCTACTTCGGAAGTGTTTGTGAATTCAAGAAACTCCCGGAAAAGAGAACTTATATTCTCATTTCCTTTTTCCTTTCTTTCGATTTTTTTTGAAGCTCTGCTAAGTAGAGCAACATTAATTTTGCCCATAGGCACCTCCTTTTCCGGGTATAAAACCCTAAAAATAATAATTTTCTATGTGAAACAATACATATATGATTAAAATAAAAAAAGAGCTCACAGCGTATGCTGCAAGCTCTTAACGTCATATATATATTGCCAATAGCACCCTGTTACATATTATTCCTAATAATATGTAACAACCACTCTTCTACCCAAAGAAGAAAAAAATAAAAATAAAATCAGTACTCAATTATAATATCATACCAATGTATTTAACGCAATAACAATATTAAAGTATATATCGGTTCTGCACTATTTACCACACAGATAGAAACCATGAGAAGTTAATTTTTCTATCAGCTCATTGTATAAACCATTTCCCAGATTATGAAGTTTTTTGACCTCTTGTGGGGACAGCACACACAACTCTTTAATGGTTGTGATGCCATAGCGTTTTAAGATGTTTAAAACCCTTGCCGATAATCCAATATCATCTATAGGAATATCTGGCTTCGATTTCAACTCATCATCTAAAACATCAAAAGAAATGTACTCTAGGAATCTTGTTTTGATATTTTCGTTTGCTTTCTTTAATTCGTCGTTTATAATTTCTTCAAGAACTCTCATATAACGACGAACCTGCTGACTTTCAACCATATATTAATACCTCGTCGAAAATTGAGTGATGTGAATTATTCACATCACTCTAATCAATCTTGCCTCATCTCTACATAAGCTGTTCTTCGATTTCTTTCTGAGATAAAGTATCAAGTGTATCAATGTACACAGCAACTTCATCGCTTTCAGTAACAATCCAGACAGCATCACGACCATTTCTGCATGTATTAATGGTGATGGTATCATCATCAAGCCACGCCTGAGTCTGTTCTTCATCATTTGCTACTTTATCATAATTAATTTCGCAAAGAGCTTCTTTGATTGCTGCTACTTCCTTCTGAGATAAAGCGTCACCGCAAGTTAATGCCATACATAGTACCTCCTTTCTAACTTTTATTTGTTATTAAAAAAGATAGTACTTGGATAATCTACAATAGTAGAAATTGAAAATATAATACCACATCTTTTCATGTTTGTGTATTATAAAAAAGAGGTGTGAATATACACACCTCTTAAAAATTAGAACCAGTCTTTTTCCTGCATAGCTTTCTGAAAAGTACCGTCCGGGAATTTTATCCCAACAATTTTTTCCTTGAAAAGAAAAAGGTTTCTCTTCTTGATTATATTGTTAGGATAATACCGCTGCTGTGTTAGCACTAAGTAATCGCCCCTGTTAGAAAGAAAATCTACGCAATGGACATTGATACCGTGGATTTTTTTCATATACTTTCCAATTCGATAAACAATATTGCCTGCAAGATAAAGGTCGCAATAGCCGCCAGCTAATGTATTAATATCCATTAGATTATTTACGGAAAGAGAAGAACAGCCGTTATTAACTAACGACTGGCTTCTAGCCGCGGGCAGCATTCAAGCCTCCTCTGAAAAGTAAGAGCTCTGAATCTAAATGCCTAATATAACGCTTAACCATTGTTGCTACATATTCATTAACGCTTGTATGGGCACGAAATGACTGACTGAAAAAATCCTTATATCCATCTTTTAAGCTAAAAGAAGGAGCCAAAGTGTTTCCATTATTTTTGCACAATGAAAAGCTTTCATCAACTCTGTTTACCTTAAGCGATTCATTAATAGTTACATGATAGTCCCTGGCAATATCGTCAGGGACAAATCTCATAAAGTTCTCTCTTATATATTCCTTAAATTCGTTATAGCTAATCATATTTCACACTTTCTCCCGATTATTCGGGTAAATTTTAATTTAATATAGAGAGCTGTTAAACAGCTCTCCGCTCAAATAAATGAACTTCGTACTTTCTCATCTGGAGGATGATGCGTCTGTACGCAACGCCATAGGCACCATCAATCACTGCTTCTGCAGCTAAGTTTCTTCTCTGTCAATTACTTTGGACGGAGAAATTCCATCCATTTCAAGAAAAAAATAAGCCTGTGAAAGTGAATATGCCTTATATGTGAGATAGTCTACATCGCCGTTATCATCAACGACAGTGAATGTAAAACGTCGCAATATACATACCCCCTTTCGTATAGGGTAAAATTAGTTAAATGGTAATCCCTCGTCGTCAACGCCATCAGGGATGCTCATAAAACCATCTGAGCTGCCTGATGATGTGTTATTAACAGGAGTCTGATTGTTAGCTTTACTTTCTGTAAACTCCTGCTCCTCAACAACAACGTCAGTAGTGTACACCTTATGACCTTCTTTATTAGTGTAACTGCCAGTCTGGATCCTTCCGATAATGGCAATCTTAATTCCCTGGTGGAGATATTTTTCAGCAAACTCTCCAGCCTTTCCAAAGGCGACACAACTGATGAAATCAGCAGACTGTTCATTGTCCCTAGAAGAACGTCTGCGGTCAACTGCAAGCGTATATCTTGCTATTGCCATGCTGTCAGTACCGTTCTGAGAATATCTCACATCCGGGTCTCTGACCAATCTTCCCATTAATATAACCTTGTTCATGCTTTGTTCCTCCATTAATTTAATTTTCTTATTTTTGACAGCACAAATACCATAATCCTTTTTCGTATAAGTTAAGATCATGATTTTTTAAGCCTTCGCCTTTAAGCCGATTTCCCTCAATTATGTTTTCATTAGTTTTTCTAATAATTCCTAACTGGATAAGAGAGATAGGTTTGTCTTTTGCTAACTTCCCTCTTTCGGCAATATAATTGCTGTAAGTTATAGGCAAAGACTTAAAAACATTGGATACCATCACATCATCAAGAAGAGCCTCACCATATCCGATTCTTTCAGCAAAATCATTTGCGTAGATATAGTCGGTAAAATATGCTTCAACAGCGGATGTAAAGGTATCAGGAAATACCTCAACATCAGTATTAGAAGCACTGTCATCGTGTTTTTCTGTTTCGCATTTTACATTCTCTGCAGGCTGTTCAGTTTCCTGAGTAGAATTTGATAGCATTCCAAATAAATCATCAAAAAACATTATGCAATCCTCCTATTTTGACTTGATAATGAGATGTTCTCCATTTCTTTCTTCGTAACTTCCGACTACTTTCCAATTATTATCCTTCTGTTCAGCAAATTTCTTTGCAAATTCAGTTGGTGTATATTTCTTTCCGCTAAGTTTCTTAACATCGTCAGCATTCATACAAACATACACAAGTCTGCCGTCAAGCTCACAAGGTACTCTGACAGTACCATTAGAGCTGATCTGACCGGCCCCTTTAACAATAACGTTAAATAGTTCGGTTCTTACATTCATATCCGGCGCAGCTTTTTTATCAGGCTGCTGTTTTTGAATAGATATGAAAGAAGTTACAATAAGCTGCTGTTCCTTTCCGTATGGTTTTTCTGCAGATATATCAGCAGTAACTTCCATACCAGGAACGAATGATGCTGCATAGGCAGCAGGCTCTAAATTAACAGCTTTGGTTAATTTGTCAGCAACATCGCTGTAAATTACCAAAACCTTCGGTAATCCGTTGCACAGGCAAGGAATCTTTATCATACCGTTTTTAAGATATGTTCCTGCCTGAGTTATCCTGCACTGACAAATCTGTTTTGAATCTGTCTGATTACCGCTGGCCGGTTTTTGCTGGCTCTTAGAAGGTTTTTCCGGTGTATTGATAAAATTCATAAGACACAGCTTCTTAGCTGCAGTCTGGGCGGATTTTATACCGTCTACGATAGAATTATATCCTTCACCGCTTTTCTTTTTTTCCAGCTCGTAGCAGCCTAGTTCACTTGTCTGGTTACAAATTGTTCCGTCATCGTATTTGATAATACTTTTTGTTTTGACGGAAATAACAACTTGTCCCAGATGTTCTTTAAGGCTGTATGTGTCTCCTTCTGAATTTAAGACACACGCCTCTGTTTCCCAGTTAAATCCAAGTAATTCTCTGGCTTTACTGAAAAGCATGTCAGCCTTAAAATAAGGCTGCCCTTTATCCAGAAAAGAATAATCATCTTTACTAAGCAGATTGGCTAGACTTTTCTGAACCTCTTCCTCAGGTTTTCCCTGAATTTTTCTGTTGCACATACGCACCTCCATTTCTCGGCATATAGCCGTATAATATAATCTATATAAAATGACATTCATGTAAAAAAAAAGAGCCTGTAGCAAATGCTACATGCCCGAAAACACAAATATCATTTTAATAGCACCCAGTTACATACAGCTCGAAACACACATATGTAACAACCATTCTTCTAACCAAAGAAGAAAAATAAAAATAAAATAAATACTTAATTATAATATCACACTGACGTATTTAACGCAACAAAAAAATAGGTGCTGTGCAAATGCACAACACCTAAAATATTAATATCTGTTATTCCATTGAATTATTCCAGTCTTGATAATAATATCATCGCTTACATATATGCTGTTAATTGTGTGATGTCTGCCTTCTGCTCCGCAATTAAAGCAGCGTGCATATATAGCCGATGTACTACACTCGAATGATTCATCTAGGACCTCCATGACAACAGAGATTTTATTTTTGCCACAAAACGGACACGGTTTAATCTCTGAAGTTTTTACAATTTCATCGAAATTGGTATAGCTCACATAAGTTTGAGTTTTGTTAGTCTTTTCTTTTTTATCCATAATTGAAATCAAACCTCCTAACATGGACCACCTTCTGCCCCGTGATAAGCTCCACAAGGAGAAGTCCATTTTTCTACGAATACTTTGTCTTTAGGAAAAACTCCGGTAAGGATTTCTTCCATAGCGTCTTTATCTTTACGATTGACGCATGATTCGGCGTTACCTACAAATGCATCAAGGTCACACTTATTATCAAGTGTAAATCCTAATACCTTTTCATCGTTTTTTAACTTTGCATATACATCAGGAAACAGTTCCCTTATTCCGGCAAAAAACTTGGGTGTAGAAAAGATGCAGCACATGCAGGAACATCTATTCCAACCGATTCTGTAACAGCTGTGACACTGAATGTGATGTTTTCCTATAATATTCCATACATCTTTTTCTGACCAGTCTATGACAGGTCTCCAGGCATGTACTATTCTTTTTTTTCTACTAGGAGCCGATGCCCTGTGTATCTCAATCTCGTTATAATGGCTTCGGCCAGCACTTTCTCCTCGTCTTTCACCGCTAACAATTAAGATTTTTTTGTTTTCGGATGTGGAAGAAAGATTTGATACAACACTGTCTGCAACACTGGCTTTAAGAGCACCGGAACACCATCGACCATTATGTGTACTGGATTTTGCAGGAAATTTTCCTCTTTTTCCACCAATCTTTACCAGCTGATCTATAGCGTCAAGGTTGGATATTATACTGTCGGCAACCATTATTTTTAAATAAGCAGAACACCATCTTGTGTTTAAACTACCTGTTTTTGCGGGAAATTTCCATCTTTTACCATACTGGGATAGCATTGCCTGCTTTTCCATATCAGGTAGGGAAGATTTTTTTATTTCTTCGCATTTAAGGTAATTTGCTGTTGGTTTACATCTAAATACTTCTTCTGTATCTGGATCAATCCAGGCACACAGATTGGAGCTGCCAATGCGGTATAACTCCGCAAAGAATCCACCTTCGCGGTAACTTATTCTTAATGGTATGTTAAAGTAGTCTGCAACAGCCCGGCAATAACTCTGGGTTACAGGCCAGTCCATGATTCTTTTATCATCACCTTCATTTTCCATACCACCATCAATATTATGATGCCATAATTCAATTTTGTCTTCGGGAACTCCCAACTCTAGTAAATACAGTAAACAGGCAAGGCTGTCTTTACCACCGGAAAATAAAACGATAATCTTATCGTAATTTTCCAATGGTTCAAGACTGTCAAGATAAATCTCCTGAAAATGATTAGTGTCTAACCGACCGGGAACACACGGGTAAATCCGTTCTCCATTTCCGTAGATTTTCCTTACATTGATGCCATGCGTTACAGGAGTATCAGGAGTACAGTCCACATCACGGATGAATTTTGCTTTAGGTAATGGAATGGGTGCATCAAGACGCTCATCCTCAAGTAATTCATTAATTAACATAAAACCTCCATCTCCGCTTCTGCGGGTAATAATTTACTCCGAAATTGTCTACATTTTGAGAAAACAATTTCGGAGGTAATGATAATTAGTTAAGAAGTGATTTAATCAGAGACAATAACAAATTCTCTATGATTAATATCCGTTGTACACCTGCTGTATAAGCGGCATTTAAGCTCAGAAGAATGAAAAGCATAACCAAATCCGGCTTCGAGAGCTTCCTCTTTAGTCATCTCTCCTACAACGTATACCATGCCTCTTTCTGTAGACATCTGTTTGCCGTGTTTATCTACATTATGACTTTTGATTTCATTTTCCTTTTTGCATTCTTCACAGCAGTAAAGCATAGGTGTTCCGTTAACTGCATTACACATGAGCCCACGCTCATATTCATCTCTGTTTGACAGGCACTGTTCAACAGGTATACCCTTTTCTATTGCTGATATCTCATTATCCTGCCAGTCTATATAATAGTTACGTCCGCATGTCTGGCAATCATGTATATTATCTTCCATATCACAAAGGAAATAATGAATGTAATCGATGCCTGAGCGGATCAGTGATATGTGAGGAACTTCTCTTATTTCATCAATATCATGCATGAAACCATATGACACAAACTTTAATGTTTCATCAGACTTGCAATGTAAATCAAAAATGAAGTCTAAGAGTTCACAAGTATATGATGAAATATTGTCTCCTTTTTCAGAGTAATCATTTTCGCTAATTAAGAATGTTCCGCCATCAGATAACTCGTCGTTAAATAAGTTGGAAAAGCAGTTATAAATGGAATAATTTATTGCCTTAACATAGCCTTCTTCATATTCCTCATTGGTAATGTTACAGCCTGAGTCAAACTCGGATTTAATATAAATGTTGTCATCAAGCAGAGCAAACACAAATGGGCTTGAAGTCTCATCCTGTGGTAATGCATACCTGATAGATTTTTTTATACTATCTTCCGCACTTTCTTTACTAATAAATTCTTTTGTGAAATTTTTTAAAATATTCATAATCAACTAAACCTCCAATCCCGTTTCTACGGGTTAATTTTTTAAATACAGCAAACAATCCGCAAGTGTGTTTTTAAACTCTACATCTTGCAGATAACCACTCTTACATCGGGAAATTCCTTTGCATACCCTGTCAAAGCATTTTCCAAGCTGTTCAGGTGTATAATTGCATTTTGGAATTTTAAATGCTGGTATGTTCATCTCTTTTAACGCCCTGGCACGAAGAGTTGCATTATCAGAAAAGTAAGACAGCTTAAGAGCTATTCTGAAATCAATGAGAACAGCACTTAATGCACCGATAACAGACCCCTTGCTAATAAGAATAGCGTCGGCAATTTCCATAACCTTATCAGCCCTGCCATGCATCAGGCAGTCTTTTAAGAGAAATACGTTGTCCGGTGTATACTTAGGTACAATCCGGTCTATGGATTCTTTTGTTATTTCTCCTGAGATAGCAAGTCTGTCAACCCAGCTTACAATGTCAAATGCGGAAATAGAAACATTTTTCTCATTAAAACCGCATCTTTTAGCAATATAATCCTGATGTTCAAGAGAAATCCTAATATTATTCTTTGCAGACTCATTCTGAATAAGACTGCGGAAACATCTTGTATCAACATTAAATTCTTTGATACAGTTAAGTTCTTTAAGTCTGTTATACAGTTTTCGTCCTTTAACTAAAGTTTCGGTTACGATGTATAAATTATTGCTGAAGTTACAGTTAAGAAGCGTCAGCAAATCATCATTAGCTTCCAGCTTATCCGTCTTGTATATAAGAGTATTTGTGCCGAAGATGCCCATTGAGGACAAAAAGGACAACTCTTCATATCCAAAACTTCCGGATTCCTTGAATGTAAGTGCATTATTTCGCACTTCATCAGATATTTCATTTTTCATGGCAATACCTGTCAAATAAGGATCACCAACAAGAGCCTTAACCATTTGCAACGCCTCCTTTCAATATTCTGCATTGATCTGCAAACTCATTAACCATGCTGTCAGGTGCGTTAAAGCCTTCAATAATCACCAGCCTATCAATGGCACGAGTGATTGCAACATAAAGAAGTCGTCTGCCTTCTTCGGTATTTTTGAAGTTTTCTGCACCATATACAATTACACAAGGGAATTCCTTGCCTTTACTATCGTGAGCAGTTACAAGATTCAGTCTTTCTTCGTTGTCAGAGTAACCAACACGTGCGCTATCTTCATATAAGACCATTGCCTGCATAAGCTCATAAAGCTGTTTCATGTGGGTAATACAACGTTCATCACATTTCTCTACAAGGTAATTGATTACCGGATGAGAGCTAAAGCCAAAGATATCATTGCACACACCGGATAGGATTCTTTCAATATCACCGGCGTATACAAACTCTCTCATGGCAGCTTTAACCTTAAGCCCTGCGTTCCATAATGGAGTATCATGGTTCTCATCAAGTGGCTTGAGTGTCATATCAGGTAAGTCAGCCGACATATACATTGGTTCATCAGCTTTCCTTCTGATTTTAAGAAAATCATCCCTGGTTGCACCTGCAAATGTAAGTACACGATACAATACCCTGTCATTGTTAAAACCGTTTTCCCTGAGTTCTAAAATGTCTTTAATGGCAAGAAAAACAGAATCATTAATAATATAATCCTTAGGCTTAAGTGAACCATCTGGCGATATTATTTCGCCAAAATGTGACAGCTGCTTATTAGTTGTTGATATAACAGCTATTTCTCCCGGTTTGTATGATTTTGTGAGTTCATTGTAGATACGTGACTCATAGCCTATACCTTTGACCAGAGCAACAACCCTGCCCTTCTTATGAGCAGTTATAGTCTTGTCAAATCTGTCCTTATTATTTTTTATAAGGTGATTTGCTACATCTACTATGTTGTCAGTACAACGGAAGTTATCAACCATGTAGATAATCTGTGCATCTGGAAAATACTCTTTAAATTCAAGAGCAAAGGCATTTGTACCGCCTCTGAATCCGTATATAGCCTGATCACAGTCACCAACGCATACTATGTTCTGATACTTATATGATAATGCGTAAATGAGATTGAACTGCTCAATACTGACATCCTGAAACTCATCGACCATGATGTATCTCCATTTGTCCTGATATGAATTAAGTACATCTGGATGCTCCTTAAAGAGCTTATTAACAAGTGAAATCTGCTCGTTGTAGTCAATGTAGTTTCCATTTTCGAATAAGTACTGATACTTGTTATAAACAGCCAGAATTCCGGCAGTGTCTTTCTTGGCATAATTAGTTCTGAAAACCTCTTCTCCAAGTTCGGAAATTTTGTTGAAATAGTCAAAGCAGGTCTGTACAAGACCATATTTGCCATTCATATTTCCGTAGTTGACATTCTGTATAACAATACCTTCTGAATAGCAATCTTTAAGAGCCTGTTCCACAAGAGATTTTTTATCGTAATCCTCTGCAAGCTTAAGCTCGCCAAGAATATTTGGATTATCTCTCAGAATATTGTAGCCACAGCCGTTAAAGGTGTTTATATCCGGCATTTCAGCACCGCCATCCAGTATTCTGCATACTCTGTTTTCAATTTCTGCCTTAGCCTTTTTAGTGAACGTAATCATAAGGATGTTCTTAGGATCAATACCATTAGAAATCATTTTTTCAAGTCTGCCAACCAGTGATGCCGTTTTTCCAGTCCCCGGAGCAGCTTCAACCAGTAAAGGTCCATCCATATGATTAACAATCATTTCCTGCGTTTCTGTCCTTTTTATTACAGGAGGCTTTGATTCAGATATGTTTGACTCTTCTGTATCGTTTTGCTCCTCTTTAAAACAAGAAAACTGGCAGCAGTCACGGTCAAAACAGTTATCACAGTCTTTTTTCACCCGTATGCACATCACATTTTTAAGGTGAACAAGAGCGTCAACGCATGTATCAAATACTGCAGATGCAATATTTTTACCCTGTTTTCTCTCATATTCCACATATGTTGTTCCCTTATCGTCTTTACTTACCAGATGATAAAGCGAAACCTTGATAGTATCCTCAGGATACATAACACGCATGGCTGCATAAATTATTGAAATCATCAAATCGTTTTCCGGAAGGTTTTCCGGTTTTCTTGCAGCACTGCTTACAGTAGGCATACCTGTTTCTAAACAGATAGCTTCAACGTACCCTTCACGTCTGATTATAATATCCGCATTTACTTTTATGTTCCCAACAGGAACTTTGTAATAGTTGATATTAAATGGATAGGAAAGCTCTACATCATAGGAAGCTGCAGAGTCACCCAGTGAATCAGCCAGATATGAACCAAGTCTTGCATATAAAATCGAAGTCTTTTCAACTGCGGCTTCATATGAAAAATCATAGTCATACCATGAAGGGTTAATAAACTGCCTGGCACACTGTTTGATGTAAGTGTGCAGGTCTTTTTCAGACTTTTTTAATGCTGACTTTACAGCATTAAACATGTTCTTACTTAAATCTAATTTGTCAGAATCATTGTCTTTTAGATTCATCGATTCAAGTTCAAACTTTGATTTACACTCTCTAAGTGAAATCACCTGTGACGCAGTAACGTCAATTCTTTCATTTGCCATCGGCACCTCCATTGTTATTCGGGCCATATGCCCTTTTATATTATCTATGTGACAAATACACGGGGCATAAAAAAAGAGCCCACAGCAAACGCTGTAAGCTCATATACCCATATATTTGAAAATAGCACCCTGTTACACATAGTCTGAAACACATATGTAACGACCAGCTCTCTAGCCAAAGAGAGTAATAAAAAATAAATAAAATACTGTATTATAATACCATAGCATTTGCTTTAAATCAATAGAGGCAAGAATAAAGAAAACCAGAGCGATAAGCCCTGGCTTCTGTTGAAAATATTACACATTTATGCGCGTTTGCAAATACGTCCTATGGAATATTTAACGAAGTACATTACATGGACAGCTACTACAAAAAACAGTTGTACCATCATTATGAAAAGCACACCGCCTAAGTAACATAATAAACAGGTTGCAATAGAACCTGCTATATCTGTCTTTATAGGTGCTTCGATACCAAAGCCTCTTGCTATCAGGTTCGTTGCAATGAAAATTACAATACATGATACCTTGCTGAAGAATATTGAAAAATACCCTACAAATGGCTTCCAAAAGAACGTCTTGTAGTTCATGCTATTAAAGTCATGTAGCATATAATAATATGTGTAAAAAAATGACGAAGCAGTTGTGGCAAGCACAAAGACCGATGTAAATGGTTCATTTGCAGATATACATCCCATTGCAATTAAAGCAAAGGTAGATGATAATGACCTGCATATCGCCTGAAACACTGTCTCGTCTTCCTTTTTTCCAACATATTTCTTTACTGGTTTAGCCAGCACTCTAAAAAATTTTCTTAAAAATATTAACATATAATCTCCTATCTCCTGTTCATACAGGGAAAAACGGCTACATTTGATAAAATCTGACAGACCTAGCCATAGTCTGTCAGATTTGTTTTTGCATTAAGGCACAATTAATGACTCATGATTTTACTAACCTTATGAGTCGTAGTAAAGAAACTGCCATCAGGCAGTTCAAACTGTGCTGGCTCACCATTAAAGATTTTGCCATGCACATATTTAACAGGAGTATTTAAAACTCCTCCTCTGAGTACATTGTTTTCACATATGTACTGTTCGTTTCCTTCTGTAAAAAATACTGTCATGTTGTTACCCTCTCTTTCCAAATACTCTTTTATTAAATGATTCGAACTCGTTTTTGCATAGATATGTCATAAACATACCATACATCAACGATAAGCCTAATGCAGCAATGTGGAATAGTATAATAAGTATATTAACCATGCTTGCATTATGATTGGGTAACATCTGATGTTCGTAAGCGAATACGACATCAGCCATGACCATGATACCCGTCATACTCACAAATGTGAGTACCAGAAACATTGTTTCCACTTTGAAAACAGCCCTCTTTAATCTTAACATATTAACATTTCCCATAGGGACCACCCTTCTCCCGCTTCTGCAGGAATTAATTATTTCCTTTAACTCGGTAGGATTAAAACCGTCGGATAATACCGAAAACCGCTTTACCCAAAAGGTAAAATAAATAATAAAAAACTTACATATATATTATTACTTTAAAAGTCATTTATTGCAAGATTTTTTGCGAATTTTTATCAGAATTTAGAAAATTAATAAAATGGATCTGCTTTACCGTAAAGATAAAGCAGCTCTCTGTTACCTGTTTGTATTAACGGAAAGTACAGAATATGATACAGCGTAATCCATATCCTCTTCCGAGATTTTGTTATAGCGGGAAAACATACCGGGAGTTGAAATTCCCGTATACTGTGCTATCTCTTCATCAGTAGCGCCGCCTATTTTCATGTACTTAATTGCAGCATGGCGCAGGTCCTGAAAAGTAAGACCTGGCATGTATAACTCATCAGACAGCTTTTCAGTGTATCTTTTGATGATTCTCTGTAAATCCCTTTTCTTTAGAGGTGTGTGCCTCTTATTGACAAATAAAGAATCAGAAGGAGACTTCACATCAAGATAATTCTTAAGAGCTGCCAGTACATCATCAGGAAGAAGAATTGTATGTGAATATCTTCCGTCCCTTAAAATAAGACCTGAAAGCTCACCGTCAAGGTTCTCTGCAAGGTCGTTCATTGTAAGGGCACAAATCTGAGAAATAGACAACGCACATTTGCCCGCAAGAAGAAACAATAAGAAGTCCATAGGTGAATCAGTGGCAGCATCGAATAGTCTTTCCAAGTCTTCAACAGTAGGTATGTCATTAGATGCAAGATCAGGTTCGACAGCCTTAACAATAACCTGAACAAAAGGGTTTTCATATTCGGGAATAAAATTACAGCTCTCAATGAAATCACCAATGCTTCTTAAGGTGCTTATCTTTTCAACATGGGTAGAATGCTTTATTTTGCGGCTGTCTGTGGCATATTCAAGCTGCTCAAGGTATTTATCATACTCTTTTGCATCACTGGTCTGGCATAATTCGAAGGAGCGTCCGGTAAAGCGGTAAAAATCATTAAGAATATATCTGTAATTGTCAACAGAGCGTACACTCCTGAATTTCTGTATGAAAGCCGGCCAGATGGTATTTTCAAATAATTCAGTCATAATCAGTCCTCCCTGCAAATTGTTTTGTAAATTTTATCAATGATGTTATCCACGTTTGAGCCGTTTAGGTAATCAAACTTCATGCCGGCTTTCCCGGTGAGTGTATCAACCTTGTAAAAGGTATGATGGTTGATAAATGAAGCATTAACAAATACAAAGTCATTGTTCCAGATAAGGTTATCATCGAACTTGTCTGACAATGTGAATGTAACATTGTCAAGCATATTCTCAATCTTCTGGTTAGAGGCAGGATGCCCGCCTACAATAAGTATTTTTTTGTCTGTACGGTTAATTTCAGATACCTTTTCATCAAGAGTAAGCTCTTTAACTTCCGGTGGGTTTACATCTTCATTTTCATTGTCTGCCGGTTTTTCTTTAAGAGAAGAGATTTCCTCATTAAGCTTCTCAATCTTTTTCATGAGTGAGGAAATTTCCCTTTCCTGCGCTGTTATTGCCTTGTCTTTCTTGATAATAGTGGTATTAAGCTGCTCAACCTGCTTATTAAGTTCCAATAAGGAATCATGTGCAGGATGATCATCCACAGGTTCATCAGCCACAGAAGGTTTTTTCTCAATTTTTTTAAAAATCATCTTGTCCTGTTCTGATAAGAAGAAGTCCCTTAAATACCAGTTGTTATAGAAGAGAATCCTGTCACGTAAGGCTGTAATGAAAATGGAAAAATAATAAATAACTGATGAAAAGAAATCATCAGGGTTAATCTTTTTTCCCTGTTTAATATAACAAAGCAAAATCGTACCAGCTTCATATATACACTCCTCTGTCACACAGAATAAACCCTGCTCTGGAACAGCAGGTGTAATATCATCCAGCGGCATAATAGAGATTGAATTACAGAGAGCAAGAAGCCTGTCATAGAGTTTCTTGCTTTCGGAGATGTCAATCTTAATCTCACCGCTATCTACCATGTATGTACCTATATTATGCCAGCAGACTTTAAGGACTGTGGTTAAGAAACAACAAAGATTCCACAACGGTTCATCATCTGTTATATCCGCAATATCATACAAAGACTCGGAAATCACAGCATGAAAGCAATCAGGAATATTCAGGGAGTCAAGTTTATCAAAGAAATAAAACTCTTCTTCTGTCTGAAATTCATCCACTGGTTCAAAAGGCTTTTTGCTTAAAGACTTACTTAAAAAAATAGGGTTAGAATAAACAAACGAGAGGCATTCTGACAGACATTTATGGAATATTTCAGTATCAGTCTTGTCAGGTTTATACATTACAAGACTTTTAGACGTACCGGTAACGATTGTTCCAAGTTTTATCGCACAGCTAACTGTACGGGTAGATGCACTCCAGTAGTGATAACTGCTGCCATCGCCAAATCTGTCGTAGAAGTTTTCGATACACCTGTCGTAAGAACTCAGTTTCTTTATGTAATTTCCAAGTCGAGGGTGGATTTCATTAAAAATCTTTAAGACATGGGAATAAACAGAACCCCCGTCACCAAGACAGTAAGGAAGAATGATTTTAAACAGGTGCCTGCCGGCAACGTAAGCTGTGGCATTGTAGTTCATGCCAGCTTCCTGAACTAAGTCAGCAAAGTTTTTCTCTGCAACGTAATCAAAGGCCAGAAAGTCCATATAATATGAATCGTAGTAATCCTGTTTATCAGAGTAAGCTGCATCAACAGCGTCAATAACAGGCATGTATTCGCAAAGCTCAAAGCATAAGCATGAAACATGTGCAAGGAAAAATAAAAATCTGGAAGAAGTATCTTTAATATCTTCACCAAAAGAAGAAAAAAAGAGCGATTTAAGCAGTTCAGAATCCTTAGAAGAAATCTTGTCAGAAAAGAAAATAGGTGCACCAATGGACAGACGTCTGATAGTTAAATCAGGATCGATATGGTCACGTTTAAGCATATCAAAATAATTGGTAATGACATCTGCAGAATCGGATATGCCAAAGGATTTGCAAAGAGAAAGAGCAGAAGTCAGGTCAAAAGCAGAGTTTAGTTTATTGAAATCATTTATCATAATAGCACATTCCTTTCGTATAACTTATACTCATATTATAATATAAAAGAAATATAAAATCAAGTATAATGACACCATATTTAATAAATGTATGTCAATCATCACCTGTCCTCTTCCAGACATCCTCCCAGCCTTCCATACATTAATTTGTTCTATGCTCCCCACTGCTGCCACTCTTCCGGAAGAAATCAATTCCCCGCCACCTTTTTCTTTCCCAGAGATTTCCCTCACTACAGGCTTACACAATGTAAATCCTTACCCACTCAAAATGCATTGCTCACGCTTTCCGCCGCAAGGCACAAGGAAGGAGAAGGGAGAGGGAGAAAGGGAGAGAGGAAGGACGCTTCCGGCAGCGGATCGGGTAAGGAGTTACACTTCTCTTCCGAAAGCGAATAGGTCTCTGGGAAGAAAATCTGGAAGAGCCTGTGGCAGCAGACGTATAGTCTGAAATATATAAAAGGGTGAATGATGAAAGTAACGAATGTCACGGAGGAAATAAAAAAGGGATAAAAAGGTATTAAAGCTGTGTGAACTGGTTGGGGAAGAGACTGCGCTGTGGCAGCAGGGGAAATCTGAGAAAGGGAGTGAGGAAAGCTGTCCGGAAGAGAGTTAAGCCCTGATGATATATTGACGTGCATTAAATAAATATGGTGTCAATTAGAGCAACGAAAATACAGCCTCGCAAGGACCGTACGCTTCCTTGTGGGCTGTATCTCCACCATAAATATTTAAGGAGTTCTCTCCTTACCTTTTAATTTTTCGAGCTCTCGCTCTTACCTGGTTACTGCGTGTCGCAGCCCGGTATGCAGTTTGTAACATACTCACAGCTTTGCAAATACATTACAAACTGCATACCTGCCCATAACTTTCATAACAATGAAAGTCGAAACATTTCCAATATATGGAAAAAGAAAAGATAAAAATAAACACAAATATATTATCATCTTCTATGCATTTTATGTCAACCCCATATGGAAATTTATTATTCTATATCTTTGCAATCCTGCTATTTTTTCGATTTCTTCCCCCTAGATTCCATACATACCTGCATTCTTTACAACCAGCTTATCACCTTTTTCTACCTGTTCCTTATCTATTCCCCTTAAACCTATTCCCATATTTTCTGTTCTATATCCACATTCATTCGGTTTTCGCTGCTTTGTATGTACATCAATTAATGTTATTGTAGTATCCAGAACTTCTCCATTTGTTTTATTAATATATGCACTTTCACCTACTCTGCACATTCCAGATGTGGCATTCCCTGCCACAACAGTACCTGTACCAATAATCGTAAATACATCATCAATAGTAAGCTCAAAATTTTCTTTTAAACATTGAGGCACATCTATTACCTGCATATACTCCTTTTCTTTTTCCTTTTTACTTTTCCCAAATAATCCCATGATATTTCTCCTTTTAACCCGTTATTTACAAAGAATCCTCATCAGCATTCCGTTATTGTATGTCTTTTGTTTATTTTATGTGTTACCAGTTTATCATCTGTATAACACAAAATCAATTACCTGTTCACTCCACATTCCCGTCTCTACTTTTCTGGAACTTGACTTATAATTTCCCTTATTGCACAATATCTTAAGACACTTTATAGGAGATAATTATTACATGATTCAGAATATATTACTTGTAATTTCATGGGAATGTATCACCATTGCAGTTTTTACATTTCTTATGAATCTGCCTTTTGAAAAAATCCTGATAGTAAAAAGAGAACTGTCTATTATATTTGCATTGTTTGCAGATATAGCGGCGATTGCATACATCTGTTACACCGGCAGGCTGTCTTTCGCAAGCATATTTATCCTGGTACTGCTCACGGCGCTTTTTGTTACAGGTGTAATTTTTCTCATCTTTGAGACAGGCTGGCAGCACAGCTATGATGATTACTGTATCCTGGAACTTTCAGATAATTATGCGTGCTTTTCAAATGCTTCAGATGTATTTGCTTCACGAAGCAATGTAATACGCTCTGACGGCAAAAATATTCATTTTGGTCTGATAAGACCTTGTACAGATAACAGCTTTACAGCCTACTGCATACCGGACACAAGAGAATTAGCCGGTAAATCAGATTACAGATGCATTCTGTATTCGTATTATCCCGGATTTATTATTATTCTGGAAGACATTCTGCTATTTTCGTTCTCACTGATTTATCCGGTATTAAGAGTTTTCAATGTACTTCCTGTTATTGCATCCGGACTGCTGGCATTTATTATTATCTCATGTCTCAGAAAATTTTTCTCAATTTTTATTGCAGAACAGAAAAGAAAAGCACGCTTTCTCTATTTCATTCTTATTCTGCTGGAATATTTTTCAGTGTTTCTTATAATCTTCAACCTAATTAAGCTGATGGTATAGCAAAAACCCTGCCAGATAAAATCTGACAGGGTTTTTTGAAAAAATGAGAGGAGGTAAATTATAAAAAAGTAAAAAAGCTAATTTTTCTCTGCACTTGTCTTTTTAGCCATTCCCAATGCCACAACTTCTTCTTCTGTAAGAGACGTGTCATTGAAGTTATCCTCGCCAAATATATGCTTATATTTAGGCTCAAAGTGCAGCTTAATCGAAATTTTTCCATCTTCGTTCTCTGTTGCTTTTGCAGAGAAGAAGCATCTGTTAAGTTTTCCGTTATTGCCTGCGATAATTCTTTCTGTTGTAAACAGACAGTTTTCCAAAGCAACAGCAGATATTCTATAAATAATCTCTGCCGTTTTCCTTAATCCGGCCATATCATCCACAACAAATAATAACAATGCCGTGTCGCATATTTCTGCAACATTTCTTGTCTGGACACCTTTGCCAAGCGCCACATCTATACGGGATAAGAGTGTTCTTATTCTCTTATTCTCATCTTTTATAAGTTCTTCCTCGGTCTTAATATGCTTATCAACTGCATATGACACTGGTTCAACAAGAAGGAATGCCTTACAGTCCTTCCCTTCCTCATTCTTATATCTACAGGTCTGTCTTACATAAACCGGAACCTTAACTCCTTCGTTCTTATCATAGAGTTCCGTATAGAACTTAGGCGGTTCTTTCTTATTAAGATACATAAGAGCAGCTCCCAATCTGTTTGCTGTAAGCCTTCTCCATACACGCTGCTCACAGTCAACCAGTGGCCATGTATCATATGAAAGGAAATTCACATCCAGTCTTCTTCTTATAGCCTTTGCTCCAAGCTCCGATACACCGTAAAAAAGACCTTTTTTCTTATCATTACTGATTATGTTAAATGATCTTATAACACCGGCTTTAGACAGCTTGTCAAGTCGTGATCTAAGACTTGTAGTTGACAGATTATAAGGAATTACCTTGTCAGGATATAATCTGTGCATCCAGTTCATATAAGTAATTATCATTTCCAGGTCTGATGCACCAGCCATTGTTACTGCATACGCAATAAAAAAGTCACTGACTGCAATTTCTCCCTGCATGAGTCTTGATTCTATAACTCCATATGATGTTGTAAGGTCACTAGAACCTGTCAGGGCATAGCGGTCTCCATCATGAAATGTATATGCACTCTTTTGTGTCAAAAGATACTGATTATGGTATGCTGCTTTTTGAAGAGGATTTAAACCTTTCATCCAGTCATCTGCGTACTCTGCAATGTTCATAATTACTCATTACCTCCCTTATCATCCTTAGCTGATGCGGAAGCCTTTATGATGCCGCCTGTTTCCTGTTCCTTATATTCGATAAAGCTCTCAAGTTTTTTATCTGTAAGAGTAGGATGCTCACGAAGAACCTTTCCCCTGAATCTTCTCCTTACTTCATCACAATCTGTGACTTTGACAGAATATACATGTCCTACAATCATTTTTGTAATGCCAGTTTCGTTCTCGTGCCCCTTATCTCTTTCCCACGGATTAAAGCACATGATGTGTACCCTGTCAAAACCGTTAATCTGCATAAAACACATATTTCCTTGAATCTTGACAAGCTTTGCTACAGCAACCGTACCGACAGGATAAGTCTTGGATAAGTCCTTAAACGGGTCTTCATATGAACGGCGTACACACTTATATGCCCCCGAATTTATCTTATCCATCTGCCCCTCTCTCTTAACGATACTCTTTCCTCTGCCGACAACCTTAACCATTACTTCTGAACCAGGCTTGATTGCATCCATCATGACCTCTGTCATAGGTGCGTCCGTCCAGTCAGCAAGTCTGCAGGTTCCTTTAATTCCAAGTCCCCCAATGTCAAGAAGAACATTTCTGCTGCCCTTATCCAGCCTTATTATTACAGCTCTTACAGGTGTCAGATCATGATTGTTAATCATTGTAGCAAGAGCCTCTTTTCCGGCTTCTTTTTTTAAGTCCTTTATCCTGTTACAGCTTACATAAACAACAGGAACAGAACCATTAAGGCTTACCCCCGTTACCATTACATCAACACCCTTGATTAAGAGTTTTAATGCATCAACGGTACCATTTGCAAGTCTCTGTTTTATTTCATTAGACATTGCCGGATATCTTAAGATGATCTTAACGCCATTCTCCATAGCAAAAGCATTATTTCTTGTAGATAACCCGGTAAATGCTATATTAACCTTCATCTTATTTTTTTCAATTTTACGATACTTCTCAATAGTATCCAGTGTTATGTTGGTAAGTTCTCCCGCTTCCTGAAGCTCTCCCTCAACTATTTCTTCTTTCTCCTGGTCAACTGTACCAAAGAGACCTTCATAATCCACTACTTTTTCAATCTTCTCTTCCATAATTTCTATCAGGACCTATGTCCAACCTCCTTCTGCATTCCTCTTATGAATGCCTGTTAAATAAATACCTTGCTGATAACCTCCACGCCGATGCTTACCAGAATAAGTGCAACCGGCATACCGATGCAGTAGCCATATAAACCGACATCTCTCTTATTCCTGTCATACTTACATAGATATATACGGAATAATCCCATTGTAACAAATATAAGTATAAGCACTGGCACCATTGACTTGATTCCCTTATATGTAATAAAGAAAGAATCCATAAGTCTGACAAACCATGAGCCTCCCGTAGCTGTAAAAGCCTGATAGCGGCTCACCACGCTGTCATACATCGGAGTAGTATTGCTCGCCACTCCTGCTGTACTAAGATAGATACCATTAAGTATACCTATCCCATACACAATAGCAAGAATAATAAGCGGAACTGCGATAACAAAACCGTACAAACCGAATCTTCTTCTTTTCTTGTTCTTACGGCATATTACAAAAATAAGAGTACCAATAAAAATCGAAACTGTAATTATAACTGCTGCCGTTTGTTTAACAGCAAGATAGGTTTTGTAGAATGTTCTCAAGACATTAGCAGCAACAGCTCTTCCACTTGAATTTGCTGCAAATTCTTTCTTTGCTCCGTTAACCACATTATTCATGGCATTGTTTGAAAAATTATCCATGTTATCTGCAGCAGTCTCAGCATTATCATTTGCTTTCTGTTCAAGTTCTTCCGACTTCGATGAATTTTCCCCTGCCATAACAGCTACAGGTATAAAACATGTAACGGTAAGTATGGCCATTAACAGCAAAATTATTTTTCTTATCCTAGTACCCATGATATTAACTCCTAAACATTAATTTCCTGCTTAGTATAGTTTCAAACAGGTAACCTTTTAAGTCAATAGATTTTTAAAAATTTGTTAAAAAAATTTTCAGTACAAGATACCCCATAATAAGAGTAAAAACAACAGTAAGTACAATAGTAAGGCAAAATGTAACTCTGGCTTCTCTCTGAAAAGCCCTGAAACTGTAATTGTATTCTTTTCTTAACCTGTTTGGCATTTCTTCCCACGCAAATTTTGCATCAAATGCCATTCTGACATGTTCAGTTCCCTTATACCTGTACACAAGCCACTCGGCAGCGTCCATTTCATCCTCTTGCCCTTGTCTTACATTTTTGTTGTTCCAATAAAATATACTCATGATTGCCGTTGCCTCCCTGTATAAGTAGTTTTTTACCCTTAATCTCATCAATGTTAAATAATGCCTTTTCAAACAGCTGATCGCATACACTTCTTAAACCCCTGCAGCCTGTTTTCATTGCAACCGCCTGATGTGCTATATAATGCAGAAGTTCATCATTAACCACAATCTCTACATCTTCGTTCTCAAAGATTTTTCTGTACTGTTCCAGTACACTGTCCTCCAAGCGAAGCACATGGCATAAGAAATCTTCGTCTACATCATCCGTAACAACCAGATTAGGAAACCTTCCTATAAATTCGCGTATCATTCCATACTCAAAAAGGTCGTCATTTGTCAGGTTCTTAATATCAGACACTTCTCTCCCAACACTTCCCATGAATCCCATGGAATTGTTGCGGGACTGTCTTTTTTCGATTATATTTTCTATCCCATCAAATGCTCCGGCACATATAAACAAAATATTTGCTGTATCAATAAGTGTGCGGCTCCCTTCAGATACAGATACCTTGTCGCCCTCAATCAGTTTCAGTAATGCCTGCTGTACACCTTCCCTTCCAATTACAACTGAACCCGATGCTGTCCGGCTTGAATTGGCTGACAACTTATCTATCTCATCTATGAAAATGATTCCTTTTTCAGCCATCTTCCTGTTACCTGCAGCATCAACAAGCCTTCTTATGCAGCTCTCCACATCAGCTCCTACATATCCGTTTTCTGTAAGCGACGTTGCAGAAACACTGATAAATGGTACTCCAAGTATATTTGCAAGGGTTTTTACAAGAAATGTTTTTCCTGAACCGCTCTTACCAACAAGCATTACATTTGACTTATCGATACCCTCTATCTCTCCGGATATTCTTTTTAAATGCAGATAACCGGCATTACTAAGAATCATCTTTGCCCTGTTCTGTCCATACACCTTTTTATCAAGCATTTCATATATCTGCTTTGGTCTCAACTGATTTATACTGTCCTTTTCTTCTAAAGGCGTATCCATGCAATCAGCACATATATATTTTCCATCCCTCTCGTCGTAGTTTTTATCTGACAGGCTGACAGGTCTGCCGCATTCACTACATACTCCTGTGTCAAAAAAAGACAGATCCATAATATACTTAGCTCCCTTCTGTACGTTTATACTAATCAGATGATATATTTCCTGAAATTTTAATGCAAGGACAAGAGCTGTCCTAAATCCTAAAAAAAGCCAGTAAACCCCGATGTTTACTGGCTTAATAATTATTTTTTTAATTAAAAATTCTCAACGGCAAGCTGCTCCCATGATAACCCATTTTTTCCTGATGAATAGTAAACCCTGTCAACAACCTTTACATGCATGATTCCTGCATAGAAATCATTACGTGGGAAAGAAACAATCCTTGTGATTCCTTCCTTTCTGTACTCTTCACATATAAGAAGCCTCTTATGTGTATCATCTATCACCCTGAAACATCCCCTTCTTTCAGCGGTCATTCTTTCCGCACCTTTTTTGCTCATTTTAAACCTTTCATTAAGAATAAATATCTCACCCTTTACAGGAACCCTGCTAACCTGCTCATAGGTTAATTTGTCGATATGACAAACCTTAGACTCATCATGTTCAAGTTCTTCCTTTGTTCTTCTGATTCTCTTACCTAACGCGTTCTCCATAGCTGCATCCTCCTAATCCATACATTTCCCATGAATTTTCACAACTACCCGTATTTAAGTACCGAATCCTTATTGAGCAAAAAAATAAAGTTATTTCTGACTGCCAGAAATAACTTTTAATAAACGCAATATAAAACACAATTTTACGACAAACCATTATCTGGCAGAACAAAACAACTTTATTTAGTTACTGCCTGGGCAGTCGTAAAAAAATAATATAATTTATGGTGATATATTAATACAGCAATACAGATATGTCAAGTTTTTCCAGTTAAAATTTTTATTGACTGATGATTTTTCTTGGCTTATACTAATGGTGGCACAAATTAACTCTTGTTAATTTAGCTTTGATTTTTGTTGTGACTGCTACCGAAAGGTAGCAGTTTTTATTTTATTAAGCAATTTCCGTGATGCTTTCCAGAAAGTCAGTTCCTTCTCCGAATACAAGAGGGATAGCATAGCTTTCACAATGTTTTGTATCCTTTATCTCTTCTGCTTCATTCGGAAGATTATTAAGTACAACTTTCCTAAGTGTAAGATCAGTCACTTCAATATCACCGTTAATAATAACACTGTTCTTCATGACCTTTACGGATTTTACCTTTTTGATGTGTGCAGTTATTTCACTGTGGTAATATCCCATTCCCAAAGATTTAAGACTCTGGCCGAAATAACTATCAACCTTAACATCCTTATACTCTATCACACCCTTATTGTTAATTTTTACATATGAATAAGCATCTATTAAGTTATTCTTAACGCGCTTATTCAGAACAGTCCTGGTTGCTGAATTACCTAAAAGACTTGCTCTGTTCTTTTTCTTTCTTCTGCATTTGTATTTCTGCGTATATACCGAGAATGCCATTTTAAAAAATACATAAAACAGTACCACACCTGCTGCCAGATCAAGAAAAACTACATTTAAGTTCTGTACTGACCCTGTTGCAATACTTAATACCACGCAAAGTAACGCCGTAAGAACAACGTACATTATGGCAATCTTTAACGTATCCATGCCAAAAAAGCTATTAATCTTCTTCCATTTCTTCTCATTAAACTCAAAAACCATTGTTATACATTTCTCCTTTACCTGAATACCCGCATAACCGATATTATATCAACACCACATTCCAGTGCGACATATTTAAGAAATTCTCTGTATTCCCTGGTTAACTGCTCATATTCCATTATTCCAAAAAATTCCGCTCTTGCTGATGCAGCGTCATTATTTCCTACACTAAATATCTCCCTGATATCCAGTCCGATTGGATTATCAAGCATTGATACCATGTTAATGTTAGGTCCTGTAGGTGCCTGCTTTGCTCCTTTAATCATGAGAACAAAATTATCTATGTTAGCAGCAATGCTCTTACACTTCGCTACCTTCCCGCTCGAATATCCGGTAACTAACACATTAAGCTCATTCTCAAAATGCCATAGTCCCGCAAATCCGACTGTAACTATCTTTATATCTGCAGGTTCATCAGTGTATCCGCAATAATATTTGATGCCTTCTACATCAATAGGAAGCATTTCTGAATCCCTTCCCTTGAAGCAGGCATATACATTCTGTTCCCTGGTGCAGTCACATACAATCACCTTTCTGTTACATGAATTAAACAGCCTTGACAAGAAAAGTGCCACATCTGCAAGACCATAACCATATAACACAATATGCTTAGGTTTATTTTTCATATCACTACCTCTGTCCTAGTTTCCTTCCAGATTACTTTCTTCTAAAACCTAAAAAAGATTTCTTTTTCTTCTGTGGGCTGTTAGTCATTATCTCATTAAATATAACGCCAATTTCCGGAGTAGGCTCATCCCAGTCAGGGCATACAGGAATTTCATATACATTTGCGGTTGCACCACCGGCACTGCATATCTTTCTAACCTGTCCCATCTTATTCTTAGGCATGAAAGTCATAAGATAATTGATAGAGCTTACCATGTCATTCTTTAATGCCACTTCCCTTACGAATCTTTCCAGTTCGCCTATCTTCCATTCAGAGGCAGATGCTACAACAACCCTCTTACCCATACGGAAGAAATTTTCATCAGACATTTCATTTCCATAGTCCACTATAACGTAATCATAATCATCTCTGAATCTGGCTGAAAACTGTGCGTAATTACAGTAAGGATAAAAATCAAGTCCTTTATATGTAAATCTTGGAATAACATTGCTGTTTACATATGTATCAGGATACAGTGTACGGTATATATTGGCAAATGCGTGAATATGACCGTCCCTGAAGCTGTCATATGGGTGATTCTGTTCAACTACTGCCACTTTGTAATCTGCTGCCAGTGAGTATGCAAGCATAAGTGCTGTATGTGTAGTTCCAACTCCCGGACACACACCGCCCACACCTATCTCTACGGTTACATTATTTACTTTTGGATGAACTTTTGCTGTGGCTGCTTTTACCTTACGTGTTTTTCTTACCTTTTCAGGCTTTACAGGCTCTTCCGGAGTTTCTTCCTCTTTTCCAATCTCCTCTTCGTCCATCGCTCCGTATCCGGCCAGTTCTGAAAGCTTCGATAAGTTACCCTTAACCTGTGGATATAAAATGTCACTTCCCGCAGCTTCAAAAACTGCATTATCAAATACTGGAAGAGATATTGACGGAGTGCTTCCCATGTATTTTTTTATATCATCAGGAATAACATCACACTTATTTACCACATAGGATACATTTACAGCCGGATGCTCCCTTTTAAGATTTCTGATAAACGTAAAATCGTCCTCATCCATTGCCACTGTAGAATCTACAACCACCAGAAGATGCTTAAGATATGGCAGCAGGTCAAGACAGCCGTCAGATAAGTAGTATGAACCAAAATCGACAATCTTCGGTGACGGAACAGATAGAAGAAGTCTGTATGTTTCTTCATTACCCCATTCATCACCGGTCCACATGTCAGTGTATGGATTAGGAACGCAGAAGTTAATTCCCATATACTCGTTTCTTTCATCAGTACACTGCTCACCGGATGCTATCTGTGAAATATGGGATACATATTCTGTTCCAAAATTCTTGGCAAAGGACAGTCTCTTGTAAAGGTCTGATTCTGTATTTGGAAGCTGTATAAGTGTAGGCTTCATTCCCTTTAAGGCAAGCTGTCTTGCCACGTTTAATGCAACAAGAGTACTTCCGGACTCACCACACACGCTAAGAACACCCGTAACCTCCGATACGTCAACAAACTTAACGTCATGTTTTACGACTTCCTTTACTACTTCCTTAACGACTTCTTTTTCAACTACTTTTTCGACCTCTTTTACAATTACCTTAGGTTCTTTCTTCTTTTTTCCTGTTGTCTTATCTTCCTTTGGTTTTTCATCTGTCTTCGATGGGAAATACAGACTGAATCTCTCATCTTCTGCAAGAGCTTTCCTTACAGACATATTAGCCTTAGACATAATTATTGCAAACTGATCCGACGGCACAGAAGCCTGTATATCAAGTGCCCTGTCAACAGGTGACTTATCATTCTCTTCATTGTTAAGGTATGCAATCATTGCAACTGGATCAACAACAGAATTAATAGAAGCTGCTTCCTTAATGTTAGAAGTATCAATGCCGTAATAAATCTTACATACTTTTCGTGTTCTGCCCTTCTCTTTAATAAGTGTGGCAATATTGGACATATTGGCATCTGTTTCAAATACAGCCCCCGTAATACCCATAGCATACAGCTTTTCCATAAAATCAGTACCCATGTATTCTTTCCTGATGATAGGAATAATAAGGGTATTTTCATTTTCTGTTCTTATAAGGTCAAAATCATCTGCAGTAAAAGGATTACTCTGCTGCAGGTATTCAGCAACAATACACACCGTATAATCACACTCCGGATTAGTAAGAGCCTTTATTACGGATTCTTTTGTACGTCTGTTATCCGTTGCAGGATTACGCTTATCAAATTCTACCCCTCTTTTTGCAAGGTCTTCTATGACACCATCTAAAACACTATCATCCAGTGCTATACCAAGAAGAATCTTCTCCATTCGCTTTATCTCACTTTCTTAATACTTAAGTCAGCATGTTAAACACATGCAGGAATACATATATCCAATATGAACGGGTGACGTGCTATTCCTGCCTTCTTATTTGAGAAAGGAGAACACACCTGAGTCAGTCCGTTATTGTTATATTCTTAGAATATTGTCACCCTCACGGAATTTTAAGTCAAGGACTTTAACCTATTTTCTACACTTATCCCTCTTTTAGCCACTTATATCCTACTTAACACTTATGTAACATTTTTCAGCAATAATAATGCTTGTACATTTACACTTCAATGAAGTATCATAAAATTATGAAATGTAATATTCAAGTACATTTATGCAAAACAACATGTTACATATACACAGACACACAGGGGAAAATCATGAAAAAAAATTTATATGAAATAAAGGACGACGTATTTGATAAGCTGATTGCTCCATTAGAATCTTTTTATGATAAATACGTCAGGGATATCTTAGACCGCATAGGTAATTTTGAAAAAATAAGAGAAAACAGTGATGATGCCATGCTGGTATACCATCTTACTTACCTTTTATGTATTGCACCTAATGAATTATCTTACACCTTATATAAGATGCCATTTGCCAACAATATCATGCCTGCAATATCACAGGCACAGGCTCTTATTAAGCTCGACAGTAAGGCAGTAACAGACCATGAGCCTGTAATGCCTATTAGTTCCATTGCCAATACATATGTTTTCATCACAAACATTCCTGATATCATTCCAAGAATATCCAAGTATTGTCACGATGATATCACAGTTACAGACAGGGATGCAGAATATATCCCGTCATTCATAGACAGCTATATTAAGTATCTGAACAATGTTTTATATGTAAAAGACTATTACGAAGCTTCCACGAAAGAGTTCATACTTCTTGTCAATGATGATTGCCTGTTAGAAGCCATCTACGCAAGAATGATTATGCGCAGCCTTAAACATTTTGAAATGCCTAAAAGACTGCACCTGCATTATTTTGACCTAAATACTCTGACTCCTGTAAAATTTACCAGCAAATTTACCGTCACGGATTATATTAAACTGTTTAAATCTCTCTATAAACATGAACATAAAGCAGTACGTGACAGGTTTTTTATCTGCCAAGGTAAAAAATATACTACTTGCAGATTCTATCTTGGGGAAAGGTGTTGCATTATCAGTACACAATTTTTAGACATAAACCTTATAACAAATATCTCTTCTGACAAAATTTTTGAGTTTTTCAAAAATGGAATGCTTGTCGCTGATGAAGATTGTTTTGAGTCAAATGAATTTCAGTCGCTTGCCTACGTTATAGAATCTAATCACTACGATGACCTGAAAAATTATATTAAATATTACATAGAAGAATACCGTGAAGATTTAGATTCTGAAGAATATCGTGAAGACAATATGTACTCTAACGATTTCATTGATAAATCGTGTACGCTCAGTACATTAGCCATGCGTATTTTTTATAAATCAACAGGAATTGATTTTTTAGGATTTCTTGCAAAACACGGAGCACAGACTGTCTTTTATTCTGATAAAAATATGAGGGAAGATTACGATCTCTTTGTACACTATGTACACATGTATAATAATTTAGGTAATATATTCGTAAACCCATCCCTTCCTAACGGCTCTCTAAGTCTTATGACCGTGGACGGATGTAATTCAATGTTAGAAGAACCGTTACAAAGCCAGTTTGCACATAACATAATGAAATATGCTGTTTCTACTGCCCTTAATGAATATAGTGGAGATTCATTTACCAATGCCATAAAGAATTTCTTTGATGCGGCCAACAAATGCATACGGGCTCTTCCAGGATGTCCCGCCGATGTCGGTTTCTTGTATCCTTACATACAGCCCGACTCTTACAGCGAGGAGTATTTGAATGCGATTCTTAGCTGCTTTGATAATTCTGTGCACGATTCTTCCTTTAGCGTAAGAGATATGCACGATATTGATATATACTTTCTCCCTCTGTGTACCAGATTCCCTGACGATATCGAAACACTATACAGGAAGCTCATAATATCAGCGTTCTGTGACGATTACAACGATGCTTTACTATTTTATTATTCTGATAAAGATAAAGTTAAGTCAATCATGGATAAACAGGGATTTATAACAGCCAGGCTCCTGCTTGGTTCGATTGCAAAAACTCTTTCCGAAGTACTATTTGACACAGATTCTTCGCTTGAAAACAAAATTAAGAAACTTAATAAAGCAGCAAAAACATTAAGAACATGATACATTTTTCTCTTTCAGATAGGTTCCAATATACAGTTCCATATTAATCTTGCACTAATATGAGAGATATGCTATCATGGCACCAACGATAATAAATTTCGATTGTTATTTTATTTGATTATGCTGTTGCAATTCCGGTTGCAACAGCATTTTTTATTATCTAAGTTTTTTTAAATTAATTTCGTCAATTCTTGACTTAAATTTTCCTTTATTCAATAATATATCAGGATACAATTCAATAACGGGAGGTACAATCATGGCACTTAGTAAAAAAGAACGATACAGGCTTAATCTTGATGCCCTTTACGGTACAGACATGAGCCAGTACAGATTAATAGACGAAATACACCACAAAAAACGAAGAAACATTCTGACCGTTATAATAGCTGTTCTTACTGCTATTTCTCTGGCCGGTATTATCTTTATGATTTCTTTATCTGTAAATGAAAAACAGTTTGCCATTGGCACTAAAATAGACGGTTCAAATTTTGTGGGTATCATTTCTAAGGAGGAAATAAGAAAGGAGCTGAGCAAGCAATCTCTGGAAGAGCTTACTTACGATAATCTGCAGGTATTTATTCCTGCCACTGAAGGTAATGCCCTTATTATTTTTGTCTACCTTGTACTGCTTATTATACTGCTTGATAAGAGAGCAGAATCTACCAGAGCACTCAAGGCAAAAGCAGAATTTGACAGACAAAATGCTATTCTTGAGAAAGAAGCTGCACAAAAAAAAGCTGATTTTGTAAACGAATCTCACAGGAATGCTCCAGACATCATTATCGATGAAGAACACGAATCTGACAGTACAGATATCTCAGACACCGGTAATGTAAATACTAATTAAAGATACTATATATCCGTAAGGACAGGTATTGGCACACATTAACATCTTTTTATATTAACTTATATTAACGAGGAGTGAAAATAAACGCATGAGACACAAGATACTACACACTAAATACGGATACTGGCTTACACCTCTTGCTCTATCTCTTCTGCTTACAGGCTGCACCCAGTATAATTTTGCAGACAGTTTAAGAACAACAGATACAATCATTCAGACAGAAACCGTTACAAATACAGTTACAAAAAACACTACTCAGAGCGATTCTGACAGCTCTAGTGAAGATTCTTCCGATAAAGAACCTGAAATTGAGCACAATGTAGAATCAGCTCCGGCAGACAGCAATGAAAATTCAGGACAAATATCAAACCCAGGAAACAATACATACATTCCTGATACACATAAAACAGCCAATTCACTTGATTATCCTGATGGCGGCTATAAAACAGTTACTGACACTTACATTAAAGCTGTTATGGATACCATCAACACAATGAGGCTAAACAGCGGTCTTTCTTCTGTATCACAGAGCAGTACATATGCAGATGATGCAAATATCTATGCTGCTAGAATGGCAGCAGAGAACCGCTTTATAGGTCAGAACACAAACAATTCCGCTTCACTTGCAACATGTATGACTTCGAGAGAATCAGAAAAATCCATATGCTCAAGTGTTCAGAATATGCTCGCCCAAAGACCTGCAGTACTAAATGCTTCTACCCTTTCCGTTGGAATTGCGACAGGCACAAATTCAGGATACGTTTACCTCTGTTTCTTCTATAATTAATATTAAAAAGGACGGCCAACGAGCTGATTTACAGCTGTTAGTCGTCCTTTTCTTTCAACACAAATACTACTTCTTTATGATTACAGTTATAATTACCGTATCTGATTCAATGTAAAATTTACACTCTGCATTATCATTTCTGCTTACTGTATCAAAAAAGAAGCCAAGTGACAAACCATCTTTACCTTCTATCGAAACATGATTCGAACCTGTCTCACTATTAAATGCTGCCTTTGAAAGAACAACACTCATAAGACAGTCAAGTTCAGTGTTCTTATCAGTAATTCTGATATTAACCTTTTGCTTATTTTCGATAGCTTTCTGTAGCATTGCGTCTAAAATCTTCTGCTCCATATTCATAGACATCTTTATATCCTCTCTGTAGTTTGCATCAGAATTATTTCTGATACTAAATTCAATATACGATTTTTAAATTTTATAATCAATACCTTAAATATGAATTTTTCATAAACTCAAAACCGCTATTTCTCTGAGGATTGCTGCGTATCCGCTGACTCCGATGGAAGGAATATTCCCGGTGATACCTCTTTTCCATATCCTTTATCTGTAGCTCTCTTATTTGTAAATCTGCCGGACTGTGCTCCTACATCCTGAATATTGAAGTCAAGAAGTCTGTAATAAGTCTTTCCGTCATTTTCATACTTTGTTATCGTATAAGTGTATTCATCTGCTGTAGAAACAAGTTTACCGGCATCATCGTAATATGAGTGAACCCACTTAAACACAAACAGGTAATACTGCCCATAATCAAAGTATGTTACTGCATTGTATGCCGTAGAAGCATGTGAGCTGTCCTTTGGGTCCGCATGAAGGGATTTTCTTAATTTCTGGTACTCTTTTGCAAAGCTTTCTTCATCATAGCTGTATCCATAATATTCAAGCAGGCTTTCATCCCACTTTTCCCACATAAGGCTGAACTGTCCTTTTTCAAAACAGTTGAGATATCCGGTAACAACATTATTGAGCTGCTCAAACACACTTGTATCACCACCATATGTCAGTTTTGCATCTGACCTGGTATCATTTTCAAGAAGGGAAGATGCATAATCCTCCACATTCTGCTCATCATCGCTCTTTTTGTATGTGAGCATTGCCACTAAAACACATATAGTGGCAATAACACATACAACAAACGCAACAACGAGTATCAGCTTCAGTTTATTTAACTGCTGCTCTCTTTCCTTGTCCGCTCTATTCATCTTTAATTCTCCATTTCTGTTAATCGCTATCGTCTCTTGATATATCAGGTCTAGTTCCTTCCAAGTCACCTGTTAATGGCCAGTCGTCTAATTCCGGGAAGTAAAGGTAAGGATCAACAGTTTCCTTACATGCGTAATTATCATCAGGTCTTCCACCATATTCCGGATGTGTATATAATTCTGTACCCTCATGTACTTCACCATCTGATAACTGCAAATGACAATGAACACCGGTCGATGCTCCCGTCGTTCCCATATAACCTACAATCGTATTGGAATCAACCACATCACCTTCGGAAACAAGAACCCTGCACATGTGCATATAAGTTGACTTAACTCCTTCGCCATAATCAATAATTATATACATTCCGCGTGAGTCACTAGGGTTTAATCCTATCGCATAAACTGTTCCGCCTGTAAGAGCATAAAGCGGAGTAGAATCTCCGGTACTTGCCCACAAGTCCATTCCCTTATGAAATTCGTCCTGATGAACATCTGACAATGGATAATCTCGCCAGCCGTACCATGACGTTATTACGCCATACATACCATCCTCAAGATGGATTGGAAGTTTCATATCACCATCCGTAAGTTTCTGATATGTACTCTTATACCGTTCCTCATCAAAGTCAATACCGCAATAACCATCATCACCCTGTCCATTTTGCAATACACCAGCCGTAATATGCCTATATACCTCTTCTGTTCTGTCTCCAAATAAATACGGCGACTGTTGCATAAGCATCTGCACTATTTCGTCCTGTCTTGATATATCGCAGTTAGCAAATGTATTTGATGCAGAATTCTTAATTGCTGTTGAATCAACATATCCGCTTATCATTGTTTTAACATTTACATAAATGTTATACATCTGAAGCATAGCAGCTGAACCGCCAATGCCCGAATACTCTTTTACGGCTTTTACATGGCCTAATGAACTGGCATTACCATTCTCTCTTGTATGACCATAATAATATCTGCAGAAATACTTAAGCTCTACCTTTGTATATTTTGAACTGTCTTCAAGTGCTATCTTCTGAACATAAGAAGTTCCTGTATTACTGTCACTTCCGTTATAGGCCTCGCTATATGGATTCTTCGGACTTATAAGGGCATAGAATATATGCTTTCCACCTTCCAATCCTGCATAATAACCTATTACATTATTCTCCTCATCTTCAAACAGATTACTTCCCCAGCTAAGAGATAACAGTCCGATATCTCCGATCACAAGCTCACTTGTGTTTGTAAACTTATAATTAGAACTGTCGTATATATCCTTCATTGATACAGCTGTTTTACCAGGGTACGGATCGCCATTTTTACTGTTCAAATCGGCTGTATGCTGCATTACTGACATCTTTAGAATAAAATTGACAAATCCAGAGCCGCAAAGCCCAAGTTTTTCATTTGTTGAGAACCCATTTGCTGTCGCACCATAAGAGTCCCTGACATCTGTACCAAAACCTTCTATCTGATTACCGGCTACAGTTATTTTAGGTGAATAATAACTGTGCCCCTTAGCATTCGACCATAATCCGGCAAAGAATCCGTATACATCATAATCAGTGGTACTTCCTGTCTGATAATGAGGTGGCTGATAACACATTCTGTCATTATATAATACATTTGCTGTTTCTACCCCAGTTTTTACACTTGGCTGATAATCAAGATCCTGTGAATTATAAATATCCATCAAATCCTGTGTAAGATTACCACCCGATGTTGCTGTTGATGAAAGAACCTTTGCATATGCAGCACTGTTTCTGAATTCCTTATCATCTTCATTTATAGTTCCCTGATAGTATGAAGGATTCTTGTATGTAAATGATAATTCCTCTCCACTATCATAATAATACGAGTATGCCTTAGAAAACTCTGCACTGGTGTTACCACCTACAATGCTTTCTATCTGATTCATAATTTCAAAGATAAAATCATAAAGGGATTTATCAATTCCCATCTTTTCCCACACCTTTTCAAGTTCTTCAATCCGGTATGTTTTTTTATAGCTTACTAATTCGTAATGAGTGTTCTTTTCATCATCTTTTACCTTAACATACTCAAAATCAGACCATTTACACAACCAGTTAGATGCGTCTTTAACAAGGCAGACCGGGTATACCTTTCCATCGTAATAAACATAAGAATAATCACCCTTTAAATCTCCCCTGTCATAAGGATTATTAGAAAGATATGTATAATCACTGGAATAGGTCATATTTGACGCTATATTTCCGGTTCCTGCCATGTATCTGTCTTTTGCACCCCTGTATGTTCCTCCTGATGTTCTAGGTGTATTATTCCATGCCGGATAACAATACGCAGAGTAAGGGAAGTTACTTGACGGACTTGAATCTATCTGTGTCTGGTCACTCTCTTTAAACTTATACTGCAATGCATACAGATATGAAACAGGTCCTATTGTTGACCTGCTGGAGTTAGATGTAAGTCCTTTAGATGTTGTAAAATCCACACCCCCTATGCCGTTATTAAACACCCATTTGTATATTTCATCGGATATATAAGGTGTAAAATAGTTAACCTTTGTTTCCATTCCCGCATCAGCCAAGGCATTATATGCCTCCTCGATATCATCAGCACTGACCAGGTTATAAGCTATCTTATCAGCATTCTTTACCTTTCCATCTTCATCCAGATTATCTGCAACAAGTTCTATCTGTTTTTCCATGGCATCATTATCTTCAAACTGCTTTACAGTTGCTATCGCAAGAAGATACTGCCAGTGCGTTCTATACTGATATGTAAAACTTGACATGTTCCAGTCGATTTTAGATGTTGCCTGACTTCCTGATACGTCTTTATTTCCTGTATTAGCACTATCTGCATATGCCTCATAATCATCAACAGTTATATCAGGAATAGTTATATAACTGCCAACTGAATCGTAGCTGGCAGCTTCATAACTAAATGCCTGAAATATTGTTGCATAATTTGCTCCGTTTTCCTCAAGATCGAGTATTCCATCTGTAAGTGCCTTATAAGCCCCGCCATACGAAGAAATCTGCGTATAAGCAGCGTCTTTCTGATACTTGTTTGTAAACGGACTAAAAACTTGTGAAATAATTCCTGTTACAAGGGAAATAAGTGCATACAGTACGCCTACGCAAATAATAACAAAAAACAGGGTAGGTCCAATACCTGTTAAGATTTTTTTCACTTTGGTTTTGGTTTTTTTCTTTAGTTCTTCTTTTATCCTATCACCCACCAAAGACATGCTGTTTCTCCTCTCTGTTAAATTCCACTATTAATTGCATCTCGTGTAGAATTTTCAAGTTTCTTAGAATATGCATTCATGCCATTTGCAGCATTATCCATACTGTTCCTAACAAATGCTGTTCCATGCTGAGCCATATCATAACCCTTTTCTACTGTTCTTACTGTCGCTCTCACGCCACCGCCATACTGAGGTGAATTAACCGCACCTGAAACGACAGTGTTAACACCTGCCTTAAACCCTGCGGCAGCAAATCTTCCTGCCGAAGTATTATTAACAAAATTATGTGCTGTGTTATTTACTGCATAACCGGCATCAACAATACCATGTCCGGCAGCATTTCCAAGAGCTGCACCACCAGCTGTCATTGCAGCTGTAGCCATAGGTCCGAGAAACAGACCGGCACTTGCTCCTGTAACAGCACCAAAACCGGCACCTGCAAAGGAAGCAACAGCCCTTCTGTTTTCTCTCTTTGCACTTTGTCTTAAAAGTTCTGCTCTTCTCTTGTTTGACATACCACTGTAGGCCATATTATTCATGTTGTTAATATTAGCTGCACTGTCAATTACTCTCTGTCTTGCGGCATTAAGCTGAGCCTGACGCTCCATTGCTGACATATTATTATCTGTCATTTGTGCTCTGTTAGTTGCAATAGCACCCTCTGACTGACGTATATTGCTTTGAGCACTCATAATATCCTGCTGGAACTGCGTCTTTTCATCTGGTGAGAGTTCTGCACCAGAATTAAGCTGACCTCTGGCAGCTTCAAGAGCTGCTTTCTGATTATTAATTTCTTCCTGACTCTGGTTATTTTCTTGCTCAAGACCAAGATTTGCGTATTTTGCCTGAGTACCGAAATCTGCACCCCCAGACTTACTGCCACCGCCTGAGCCGCCACCGCCAAGAATCGCCGCCGCTCCGGCACCTGCACCGATAGCACTGTCACCAAATACTTCGCCGTTATTGCCACCCATACTGTCATTATCACCATTCTGTTCGATGTCCTTATCTCCATATGGACTTCCAAGACTGGCACTCATATCTTTGTTGAAAAGATTCTGCGCTGCTGCGTCTTCTCCATCAAGACTATCTAACATATCTGCTTCTTCCTGCATAGACTTTGCATTTCTTCTATGTTCAACAGAATCATGAAGGGATTTTCCAAGCATTCCTGCACTTCTTGCAAGAGCCATAGCTCCCACAGCAGCACCAGCAAATGCACCAATACCACCCAAATTAAGACCAAGAGTGTTTGCCACAGCCTTTCTTGTTGTCATAATACACATGCATGTTATCAGGGTTAATACTCCGGCAAGAATTTGGTATCCCTGCGATGACACTATCCTATACATATCAACAGGAATATTTAACAAAAATGCGTCAATACAAGGAACCAGTATTACTGCAGTAACATTCTTTACCCAGTTATTAAGCACATTCTTATCTGTGTAAGACATTACACATGAAACCGGGAAAATACTGAAATAAACTACCATTCCCATTGCGAGTGCCGCATACAAGTATGCGAAGTAAAGTGCAAGAAATGTTGATGCTGAAAACACTAATGCCCAAATCCAGCTTTCTTCACTTAAAGCAGCAAATGTAGTTGATAATCCTGCACTAACACCGTACTCTGTACCATCTACAGTAATAGTTGTTCCTCCAAAAGCATATTTGAAAACATAGAGGATAATATCCCTTAAGTACAGAGCTAAATCAAGCAGATAAGGCATAACAAATAACATAGGAATAATAAAGCAAGCCTTTGTCAGTGATTCTTTTACACCTTCTCTTGCCTTTGCAGAAGACGAAAAAACTGTTACTTTTGTTACTTGTCCCATACAAAGCATAACAACCCCAACAAAACATATGGTTCTGAAAATGTTGTATACCTTTGCTGCCACAAGTCCGTATGGATTTCCTTTGTAGAGCTCAAAACTATAAAAATTCGTTCCTGGAGTTACAATTCTTCCGTAAATGACATTATCAAGTGTCATTCCCCAGTCATTCTCAAGAGGGAGCAAAAATTCCCCCGGAGTTTTTAAGATATTTCTTAAAAGTTTCTCACCCCAATCCATAGTATGAGATGGTTTATTTTCGCTCCTTGTTGGTTCACCTTCTTTATATATCCCGGAGTCCTTATTTACAAATCCATGTTTGTCTGACTGTTCTATGCCGTCATCTGCAAATACCGTCGTTGTATTAGACCGCATTGCAATGGTACCTGTTCCAAATATGCACAAAAAGAGTGTAACAACAATTAATATTCTCTTTAGAAAATGTAAGTTTTTCTTAGACCTCATATGATTATTCACTCCCTCCTTTTATGCTGTTCTTTTGTTTCCCATCATCTTTGCAATTTCTTCCGGATCAGTCTCACAAATTGGCGCTTCTGACCTTAAGTAATCAACCTTCATGAATACGACAGTATCATCATTATCTATCAGACAGCATTCTCCTTTTCTACTCTTATCAATCTCACCATTTACATCAACTGTACCTCCGAGCATGGTAACAGTTTCTAGCTGTGATTCTGTTAACGGAGTTACTTCTGATATAAACTCTCTATCCATTCTCGCCTGCTTATACATTATCTTCATAGCAGAGTTCTTTACAATAGTTCTTGTTTCTTCGTATGTATTATAATCGGAAAGAGCCTGTGTAATTGTAATAACACATACAAAACGCTTTCGAGCCTGTCTGTACATACTCTCTATAAACTTTCGGCTTTCATAGTATTCAAATGTATTATGAAACTCATCAATAACAAGAGCTGTTTTCTGTAACTTATTAGGATTATTAGAATTCTTCTTAACAAAGAATTCATTGGCAAAGTTACATGCAACCTGCTGTGCGATTCTCTTATCATCTTTGGGAAGCTGGGAAATATCAATATCCATACACTCTGTTTCAGGAGTAACCCTAAGTGTAGACTGTCCGTCAAAGTATGGTCTAATACCCCTAACAGCATATACCCTTTCTCTCTGACCATCTATTACTACATATTTGAGGCCATTTTCATCAACTGGCATTTTTTCATATGCTTCACTTGTATATTCACCTATACTCTTTTCAGAGTAATAACATTCTTTAATGTATGGCTGTATACCTGCAATGGCAACTGAAAATGCATCTTCCTTTTGTGCATCAGTATTAAATCTTCTCTTACTAAGAAGTTTAATAAAGAAATCATGCAGCGTAGGCATATCTTTTCTGACTTTACCCGCCATAATTTTTCCATTTACATATGTCTGGCCATCTTCATATAAAGAATCTGGTACACCTTCTTTAATACCTCTTTCATCATAAAGCTCAAATACAGTGTCTGAAACAATATTCTTTAGATGTACGCTGGTCTTAAAATCATTAATTTCGCTTCCGTCTTTAATCATTGATATGATGATATTTGTGCAATCTGAGCATTTTTCCATTACATTGAGTTTTACGACTTCCGTCTTCATGCTTGGAATATATTCTAACTCAGTATCTATATCAAAAATATTAAGAACATTATCCGAATTATGCTTAAGCTGGAATACTACACCGCCCTCGGTTCTGACAAATGGCACATACTCACCCTCTGAACCATTAGGAGAATCGTAATCAATGACGGCAACCCTGAATCCAAAGACTTCCATCCATCTTGAAAGATACATCTTAAGTCCGGCAGATTTACCAGCACCAGTGATTCCCGAAATACACATGTTATAACCGGAATGCGATTTATCGTATGGATCAATCAGTATTGGCTGTCTTGTGTACATATTTCTTCCGCCTAAGATTCCATTTCTATGCGAGAAGAATGATTCTGTATGATTGAAAATATCCGCTAAAGAGTTCTTATCCATTATGTGATACTTAACAATTGAATCCTTAAAAGGTCCTTTTCCAACCTTCATCATCTGATTGAGCGGTGCAGCTGCTAAAATTCCCTCTGACTGTGCTCCATAGCATGACACTAAGTCAATTGTTTTTTCTTTTGCAAGTGAATATAACCTGGCAACGGCATCATTTAATTCATCAAGACTGTTAGCATGAACAACAAACATAAATGCTACTTTGTAAAGACTGTTTAACCCAGCTTCAATCATCTTTGACCACTGTTCGCCTTCAGCTATCTTAGCACTCATTTTTCTTATTCTGTTAGTATTAGTTGACTTTCTTGCAGCAATCTCCTCTGATTCCAGTGCGTTAACTCGTTTATCAAGAAGTTTTTCAGCCTCTGCCTGTGTCAACGGATTAATAAATACTGATGTTGTTGTATTAGGAAAGTTAAAAAGTTCTGCATATGTAGAACCGAACATACTTCTCTTAGGAAGTTTATCTGCATATAACGCACATTCATATACATCTCTTCCACCGTCATTTATTACAATGTAAGATAATGCAGATGTATCAACTCCATCTGGTGCGCATAAATCTCTTGCATTTTTCCTGGTTGAAGACATATAGTCAATTATATCAATTTCCTTTGACAAAATATTTATGTCATCGTTTTCAGGAATTTCTTCTGCTTCTTTACCTTTTTTCCCTTTTTTCTTTTTTCCTTTATCTTTAACTGTACTAGAATTCTTTTGCTTTTCCTGCTTCTGTTTTTTCTGTTTTCCCCTGATCACCAGAAATTCAATTACTATTCCAATCATTGCAAGAAGCAGTACAGCAAGAACACCGATATATACATATTTCATGTTTAGCTATTCCTCCTCTTTATTTAATATCAATATCTGGCAAATCAAAATCAAGACCTGTATATATATGATCTTCCACTTGTTTTTTCTCAGGTGATTTACCAGTAACAGCCTTCTGACGTTTTTCTTTATCCTTACGTTCTTTTTCAGCTTTTAATCTCTGTTTTTCAGATTCTTCAAACTTATTTCGCAAGATTTCTTTCTTTCTATCTTCAATAGAATCACCTGTCATGACATTTACATTAACACCTTCTTCTTCTGCCTTAGCAGCACCAAGTGCTTCAATATCATATGTATCAGTAATCTTTTCAGCCACATCAGAATCAACACCGCTCTCTACCATGTTATTGTAAATCTTATCTTTCTGATCCAGTACCTGCTCTAACACACCCTGTTCCTCTGCAAGCTCATAGTCAGATTCTTTCATGCCGGATGATGCTGTAATTTCATCATAGTAATTGCTCGATTCAAAATCTTTCTGTGTAAAAACATTAGCTGTTACAGGATGATAATGTCTCCTGAACATCTGCAGAAGTTCAGGTGTATGTACTCTTGATGCCCTTACGCCTGCATTTCCCAATGCATGAATATAACTGTCAGCTTTTCTTTTTAATTCCGTAACTGCTCTCTTATGAATTTCCTCATCTGAAAGGTCCGTTACTCCAAGCAGCGGATTATATTCCCAATCAAAAACATATGTCTGAATTTTCTCAGGCGATGTTATCTTTGAAGTCTGGTCTATGTAATCCAGATTATCAGCAAGATGTAATCTCCTGTAGTTATATACATCTATACGTGCAGCAATTTCCTCACACTGATTAAGAATCTCATACTCTGTTTCTTCACTGATTGCATTATTTTCTTTTAAGTTGTAATACTGTTCTGTAAGTCTGTTAAAATCATCACTTAAATTAAATAATGTCTGTTCAACTCTGTCATACGCTGCTTTATAATTATCTCTTACACCATCAAGATCAACCGCTTTAGTATACTGTCTAAAAGTGGTAGGCTCTGACAACATATTTATAAAGGTAGTATAACCAGCTTCTGCACTATTTCTTTCAACAGCCTTAGACTGAAAGTAATCAAATCCTCTGGCTTTGATTACACCAACAAATCTCGTTCCATTATTTGTAATAATCATATCATCTTTAATATCCTCAAACTTACAGAAGTCTAAAGAATCAAATTTGTTTAATGATTCATAATCAATCTGTATTTCCTGTACTCTTTTTTTCTTTCTGACTTTAAAAAACCAGTAAAACCATACACATGCCACTGCAGTTATCAATACTACACAAACTGCAATGACCTGCATTATGCCCGCTATTGAATGTAAGCTCATTGATTTTTATTCCTCCTCTTCTTCAGGCAATCGTTCCTGTCTCTTACGTTCATTCTCAATAATCTGTTCTTCATCACTGTTATAATGTTTTGCATAAATCCCCATACTTTTCTTATGGAAAAATCTTCTTAAAAGCCATTTATCAACTGTCAGACCTCCACCTCTCATGTATTCAGTAGTGGGAATCATTATCATGGATGTCACAACAAACGCAACAGTACATATAAGGCCAATACCAAAACCAAGCCATGTTGCATGAAACAGACCTGTAATTTTGGATAAAACAAGGGTAATTAACACCATAATCACGCCAATTATGAGAGTACGTTTTGAAAAAAACAGCAGCCACTTCTCTTCATCTTTAAATTCCGAAGGAACCTCATGAATACCAGCCATAATTTATTTTTATTCTCCTTATATAATATAGTAGTAATTTTTGCAGACTCTCTTCAAAGTCCATCTTCTTTTTATTCATAAAAACCACCCGTATTTTTACAGGTGGTTCTTATTACTTATTCCAAAACTGCTTTAACGATTGTTACTACAATGCCCAAAATCGTCATTAAGGCAAATAGTACACAAAATGCCAATAATTTTGACACAATTCCCTCTTTTAAGGCAGCTCTTTTATTTGCGTTCTTTGCCGCAGCCATCATAGTCGCAATAACTATAAGATTTATCACTACCCCTATCAAACCAATTGTTGTACATAAAGTATACCAATCCTGAGCAAGTCCAAGAAAAGCCTGCCATCCTGTGTTATCGTCGCTGATAACACTTGTCATTCCAAGATAATCCCAAGGATTGTCAGAATCTAATGCAATAAATCTAAAAAACATGTCTTACTCCAATCTACAACCTAGTTAAATACTCTGTACAATACCCACTACGAGCAATACCAAAGTTGGTGCTCCGAATACGATGCAGCAGGCTATAGCAATAGTAAAAAGATGACTCTTGTTTTCTTCTCTCTTCTGTGGGTTTTTATTCATAGCCAATGAAATTCCCAATACAGCCAATGAAATAACAAAACAAACAAGACTTATTGTAATAATAACTGTGTACAAATCTGTACCCACTGTAAACAATTTAGAAAGCACATCACTGAATGTACCACCATCTGAGCTTCCATTCTTCATTTTTTCCAAAGTTGCAGTCGCATCAACGCCTCCTTTACCGCCAGAATCCTCACCAGCAAATGCAACCAGCTGATTTGAAGCCGCTGCAAACACTCCTGTTAAAACTGCGGCTGCCGAAGCACCAAGCTTCTTAAGCGTATTTTCTTTCATCAATTTTCCCTCCTATTATTTGGAAATTTTTCTTTTGTTGATATTTTCACTCCCACGCAATTTTAAGTCAATACTTTTAGATACAAATATTTACATAAAAAGACATTATTTTATTTTTTTCTTAATTATTAGGGAAAAGAGCACAAAAAAAAGAGTGTCAGATAGCATTTCGCTATCCAACACTCATTAAGTTAAAGTACTATGCAGTTACAGAAGTTAATTAATCTTCTATACCTTCAAGATTGTTCTCTTCTTCTTTCTTAGCCTTTGCAGCCTTCTTTGCCTTTTCCGTAGCTTTTCTAAGAGACTCTTCTACAGCGGCGGTATCTATTGGTACAAGTAATGTCTGGCAGTTTTCTCCCCTTATGATAAATACATGAGAGCAGTTTTCTCCTACCCTGCCTGTTTTTGAATTAGTAAGCAAAGTAATATCATCACCTGCGACACAAATAGATCTTTCAAGGAAGTATGGTGCAAGAACAGTCCTGTCCATTATTCCGTTAAATGTAGAATCAACATCAGCATAGTTTTCAGAATTGAAAGAGTCAATTCTTAACTTACCATCATTAACGCTGATACCTACACCCAACTTTATCTTTGCATCTGTCTTCTGAATATTAGCAACCTTTATTGCATTTATAAGGTCAGCTTTCTTGGCTGTTACCTTAAATTCAGCTCCCTTTGCATAATCGTTAATATTATTAACGACTTCAACCGGATACTTCTGCTGTAAAAGGAATACAATATAACTTGCACCTTCCCCATCCATTATAATAAGAGCTGTAGGCTGTGCTGCTTCCGCAAGATTATCTGATTTTTTTGCCATTATATTAACAGACACCTTCTCTCCATCGAGATTTGATGCTATTGAATTTAATGAATCAGATGGAACAGTAAGAGCCGGAATTTCTCCCTTAATAGTACTCTTTGCAACATCTACTGTACTGCTCGCAATAGCTGCACCAGAACTGCCGATTAACTGGAGCTTTGAACCTGACTCGTCTGTGACAGGATTCATACCGATACAGTTATTCCATCCATAGGCATGTGCCTTTTCATGTGGGTCAACAGCGTGCATTACACTGTTGATTCCTTTCTTAAAGTCAGCAATGCTTAAAGTAATGCTTCCAAGAGGAATCATAGGTGGAATTTCTGGCATCTTACCATCATCATTGATGTAATTAACATATGCAGTTCCCTGTCCGCATGATACGCCAACCCTTGAATCCTCAAATGAAAGTTCAACTTCTTCTCCCAAAGGAGCTACGGCATTAACAACAGTAAGGATATCCTTTGAAAGATTAACACTAATCTCTCCCTCTGCTCCTATTGCTTCAACATCCATAAGAAAATTAGCAAAGAATGTACCATTGGCAACAATGCCAAGTTTTAACACTCCCTGCTTATTTCTTGCAACAAAAAAGTTGATTTTCTGTGCTGTAGCACTTCCATTGAGTGCTGATACACATCTTCTTACTGCTTTAACTAAACTTTCTTTTTCTACTGATACTCTAACTGACATAAATTTGTCCTCCTGAATTATAATTTATTTTTGATTTTGTTGTGATGATAGTGTTGTGATGATCAATCACTTAACCATCACAACCCAACACTAATTAAACAAAAGTGATAACAGGTCTGTCTGACCTGTAATCTTATGTTTATTGCTTGTCTCTCCAAGCGTTTTATCAAGATTATCTGCAGTGATTTTGTCGACTGCCTTCTTTTCCTTTGGCATAAACCAGCCGAAGGCTTCTCCCATTTCAAGGAAATTATTGTAGTTATCATCAGAATAATCTGTAATAACCTCTTCATCATGTACATTGTTGACTTCGGAATTAATTTCATCTGATGCAATGGCAAGTGCTCCAACCACTTCTTCAAATATAGGCATTGGCTTATAATCTGCCATAACCTCTTCTTCTGTTTCAGAAGTTGAATTATTGCTGTGATTAAGTACATCAAACATATTTACAAGAGATTCCTCGTCTACTTTAGTATTACTCTGCAATGCCTGAGCAAGTTTAACTCTTGCATCAACCTGCTTACTCATCTTAGCAAGTCCTTCTGCTGAGAACTTACCCTGAATAGCAGCGGTTGCCGTCTGTTTTTCTGCCATGATCTGAAGTACATCCATCTGAATCGTACCAGAATACGCAAGGTAGTATGTCCTGCATTCCTCTGTCTGACATAATCTGTAATGTCTTCTTGAAGACTGCCACAAAGTGAACAGGTTGTATCCTATCTGAAAATAAATAAGTGTAGGATAATTGTACTTGGTTGTAATACCCCAGGTATCTGTTTCAGTCCATACAAAATCCAATCCTGTCTCAACATTTCTTGGATTTGTAATAAAGACTTTCACACCTTCCCTGGCTTTTTCATGCATCCACTCTTCTCGTTTTACAGCTTTAGGGTGTCCGCTTTCTATGATGCAAACTTTTCCGTCCAGCTCAGGAATATTCTCCTCAAGCACATATTTAATTCGCTCAGAAATGATTGTTTCTGCCGAGTTGGTATATTCAGCAAATATTACACTGTTTCTACCCTCTGCAAGCTCACTCTTTACAAGTTCAACCAGCTTTTCTTCCTTAGGAAGTAATCCGCCATTCTCAACAAATTCTGGGTAATTGTCTACCCTTGCCAGTGTTGAACCATCTACGGATGATATTATATTTTTTCTTCCATAAGGTTTGTCAGGATAAGACAAAGCAAACTGCAGCTTATCTGAACCACTCTTTGAACCGGACAGCGTATAAGCCTGTACGTTCAGATCACTTATAGTACCTTTATAACTCTGAATCACTCTCTCGTTAGGTGGCACAACAACTACCTCTTCCTTTAAAGGTGGAAGAAACTTACTCATATCTGATAAATCCAAAGTAAGCTGATAAGGCAACAAGAAATCCACAATTATCATTGGTGAAATACCAGGTTTAACTCTTGGCGAACCAATCTGTTTCCCGCGGCTTGACTTGTTATATGCACCTTCGTCAAATTCATACTTAGATATAACAACACCATACTGTTGTGCAAACTGCATTTCATCATCCCAAGTGAACCCATGCCTTTTCATAAGTCCCGGTGCAACCCTGTATAAAATATAGAATATTGCATTAGCATATCCATTGAGAAGTGTTCCCGTCAAAAGAAGCTGCTTTTTAGAAGCCTTTACCAATGCCTCCATTGCATTTCCCTGTGCGGTAGCACCACCCTTAAACAAATGGCACTCATCAAATACAGCATAATCAAACCAGCCCTTGAGATGTTTCTTTATAAATGTAGCAGGGCTGTATTTTCTTGAACGTCTGTCAGCTGCATCACAAATCAGCTTTTTACCGGTTACTTCTTCAAAATTTTGCTCTCTTCCTTTATAAACCCAGGAAGTTGAAGTTGAGTTTTTCTTGGCATTGTTATAATGCTTCATGTTTATCCATTTAGATTGTTTTTCAGTATCACCTATGTTTGCTATCTTAGGCTCCCAAAGAGGTTCACCGCATACATAGCACTTACTGTTATACTGCTTCATGCGATCAAAGTCTTCCGGTAACAATGGACGAAGTTCTTCAGAACTCTTCTCACTATTCCAGTTTGTATATGGCCAGATGATATTATCGCAGCTTGGGCAAATAAGACCACTTATCATTTTAGGTCGCATAGACAAAGGTTTCTTCTGCCAGTTTCCACCGCATTCACATGGACCATCTTCGTATGTTCTTACCTTTCCGCACTTTGAACATATATATCTGCTTTGTAATTCCCATTTATTGCAGCCACAGATACATGGTGTTGAACCACGATACTCTTTTTCCCTGCCGCACACTGCACACACATATTTACCCTGAGGACGAACTCCTATCTTTGTTGGTATAGGGCGCTGCATATATGATAACTTTGCAAAATCCTTTCCAATGACATAAAATTCTTTCTCAGTTGCCTTTCTAGGCCTTTCTCTGATTGCAAGAACATCAGAAAACTGTTCCAGTGTATAAACCTTGGCATAAGGAATATTGTTTTTTATTTCTGACGCCCATTTTTTAACCAAGTGAGCCGGTGCCATAACAATAGCCCTGTAAGCAACATTTGATGAACCTGAAAAACAATCCGACAATGTACTGCCAGGATGCCTATCCAACCATTTCTGATTTTCAATACCATCAATCACAGATAAACTCTGTATTGTTTTTCCTGTTCCCATACCCTCGTTCATAAATACAAAGTTATGTTTCTTCAATGCTGCCTGAGCACCATTAACAATTGCAACCTGCTGTGGATAAAGTCTTAATCTTTTTAAAGCAACATTATCAACATTTCCATTCAAACCTGTAAGCGGCTTAATGACCTTCTTCATGTTATCAACAACGGACTGTCCATATTCCTGTAAATATTCATCAAGTGTTTTTACTGTTATAGGTTCCTGAGGAGTATGAGCAATGAATACCTCTCCAGTTCTATGAAGTTCCTGAAGACTTTCTATAACTGTCTGCTGTACTACCCCAACACTTAGACGGACTACTTCAATTTCAGAAAGAGATACGATGCCACCGTTTCCTCTAAGGTCGATTTTAATCTTATCTTCTTCTCCTTCCATCAGTCCTATTACTGTATGACCTATATTTGCCAGTCCTTTGGCTACCCACAAATCAAGCAGTGGTTTGCTCCATTCTTTAAGAAATGGAAGTTTAAAATTTTCCATTACATAAGAAAAGAAATCATCATATATACGATCTTTTCTACAAAGGAAAGTCTTCTTTTTTAACATGGGATTATAAAGGTATGCTCCCCATGCACCTTCTTTTCCATATGAGATTGAGCAGAAATTTGAAATATAAGGTACTCCTTCCTGCGTAGGTGTTGCAAATACTCCACCTCTTTCTCTCATGATGGTTTTATGAGCATTCGCCCAAAAGCCATAGACTGTTTCCTTGCTTCTTTCATATACAGAAATTAACGGATATGCCTTTGTGTTTCCATTAAGGTCCCCAGGCTCGCCTAAATCCTGTATGGCATACTGGAGATATACATTAACTCCACCAGCCGATAATCTTATACTTTTCATAATAATAAATAACCTCCTGTCTGCCTTTCACAAACGCTACTCTTCATCATCTTCATTCTCCGCGTCATCTTCGTTAGATACGGATTTTTCACCTTCAAGCTTGATGTAATTGAAATCGGAATCCAAAATATTCATTGTTGTTACAGAACTTTTAACAACTTCTATATGGCCACCTTTATCGCCATCATCTACATATTTTTCAGTTTCCTGCACTTCTACAACGCCTCTCTGCAGATGAAGATTCCCTGTCTCTTCATTTCCTGCAAAACCCGAACCAACACCACATACAGCCACAAGATGAGAAGTCTCACTTGTCAGCGGAATAGGTGGGTTTCCAGCTTCTATTGCCGAATACGGTTTTATGCACTGCTTGTATACCGCTCCTGACAATGCCGTGTCAAACAACGCTTCACGGAAATTATCAGCATCAAATACCTTTGTTGTGAAGAATGATATTTCTTCCGGGCTTGCCGGAACATCATAAGTATCTTCTGTCTGTGAAAGATACGGTATACGCTCAATTTTCCTGTAATCAGCCAGCCAGTTAGTAAGGTTGTCTCGAAGGAATCCCGTACATGAACGCCTGTTAGCAAATATTACTATCTGCTTGTACTTTGAGTACTCTGCATCATCAAACCTGTAAACTCCCAACGGATCAAATCTGCCGTAAAAGCTCTTTACAAATTTCTCATCAGCCAAGTCATAATAAGGAATAACTAAAACGAGAAGACCTCTGGGCTTCATATACCCAAAAATCTTCTCGACAAATTCCTGTTCAAGTCTGCAATTATCAGAATCCCCATAAGGTGGATTACTAAAGCAAAACGAAAACCTGTTATTACTGATTTTGACACCACGAAGAAAATCCGCATTTAATATATAATCCAGCTTCATTTCTTCCCTGTGTTCCTTGAGTTCTGCAAAGATATCAGCATTCAATTCTACACCATATGTATGAATCTTCTGCTTATCAGCTCCGGCTAATACAGTGCGAAGAGCTATGCCATTACCAACAGACGGCTCTAATACATTAACCTCACCTTCCGGCCAGTTAAGCATTTCTGCAATCTTTCGGCAATGCTGCGGATCTGTAGGATAAAATCCTAATTTTCCGACATTTGAAATACTCTGATGAAAAGTATTTCCAGTACTTATTTTGTTTCCATTAAAAAATTCTGCCATACGGCACCTCCTGTTCTGAGTCAATATTGACCCAATTATTAATCTCTATGTAACAGATACACGGACATAAAAAAAAGAGCTTACAGCAAACGCTGCAAGCTCATATTCGTATACCTGAAAATAGCACCCTGTTAGACATATCACCCTAAACCCAGTGATATGTAACAACCGTTCTTCCATCCAAAGAAGAAGATAAAAAATAATAAAATAAATACTTTATTATAGTATCATATAACAAAAACTAAGGCAACATATATTTTCCTATGGATTAATTTAATTATCATTAATACAATCCTTGACAATGTATACCTTTCTTTCTGCAAAATCATCTGCATTAAGAACGATTTCACATTTATCAATTTTGTCATTTATCCCCTTAAGAATCATGTCCTTATCCGTATCCGGTTCACATTCTACAGGTATAACTCTTTCAAGTACTTCTTTTACTTTTACGTAAACAATCATTTTTTGAAACCTCCTCCCGCTCCTGCGGGTAAATACCAATATAACTATTCTGCTCGTACAATCAGAACTGTTCCATTCTTTGAATAGACGCTATATCTTCCAGGCTGTAATTGTGTTAAAACAGAACTCCCACAATCATTTGAATACAGATTACCAGGTTGTGACAGCTGGAAAGTACCAACATATTCAAACATGGATTCTATCCTATCCAAATAGTATTCTTCGGGTGCAACAAACACTGTAAATGCACCATCACCATATCCGTTACTGTATAACACAGAAAGACCGTCATTTCCAATCTTCACGCCTCCACAGTCACATGTATATCCATATGCGTTTATCATGCGAGATGAAATATTTTCAGAATTGTATCTTTCTATCATGTTCCTTATTCTTTCTTCATGATAAGGACAAATCTTACTAATTTCACCGTATGCCTGACCGTTGACATAATCCGGACAATCATTAAGAATTGTTGAAATGAACTCAGAAACTGTGCTGCATTCATTTAACAAATTCTTAACCTTTTCCAAGCTTTCCTTGTTATAATCATTAAAAAGACACCTGCAAATAAATCTCACATCCTGCCTAGCACGTTCCCTAGCACTTTCACTACCTGCAAAAAAAAGCCCTTCCTGCAAGCAATAGTTATATAGCTCACTTTCAAAATTATCAAATTTCATATAAAACAACCTTTCCGGGCACCCAGCCCTCTAAACTACCTTAATCTTATCATTGCTCATTGATTCTGCAAACGAATAATAACCAGTCTTACTTATTATTATATGTTCATACATCTTAAATCCCATCATCTCCGACGCATCCATCAGCTTATTGGTAATCTGACAGTCAATCTCCGAAGGATCGGCTACATCCGACAGGTGATTATGTGCAATAATAAACCCTGTGGCATTACAAAGCAACAGAGGACAAAATATACTTCTTGTGGAAAAGGACGCGCTGTTAACGCTTCCTTTTGCAATATGAAATGCACCAATTATCTTCATTTTAGCATCCAGAGCTAACAGCCAGACATTTTCATCTGACTTTTTATCAGCTTTAAAAACAGACTTCATCAGGTTTATGACACACTCTGGATTAGTCATATGTGTATCATTAAAATCGACTTCCGTCTCATGTTCCAAAGCAAGATAGTTCTTATCATTTTCGTTTTCAACTTCGTATATCTTCATTTTCATTAAAACAAACCTCCAGTCCCGTCACTACGGGTCTTTACTTTGACAGTATGGCCAGTGCGATAATAATTATAGAATATTTAAAAACACTAAGGAAACGTTCTGATTTTTCCATCTTGTAAATTAAATATCCAAATATTAATGTCAAACCAATTTCATACATACATAGTAACCTCCATTCCTGTCTATACAGGTATTTCATCGTTAAAATACGACCTTGTTAATTAGCACTGCTTATATCAGGACAAATCAGATTGTCCCACCATTCGGCTCACTGTAGGTTATCAGCTTTTTCATGTTGCTGATTAACCCTGCAGCATATGAAAGAGGTTCATGTGCGTTGTTTGCAAAAATTGTCCCCTTTTTATCAGTTTCATTAACGAACCTTATCAGCTCATCATCACTTGAACAGATTTTATATTTCCCTGACCTGTTAGCATAAAACTGTCCATATTTAGAACACGTCGTTATACCCTTACAGTCTTCCTTCGAGAAAGTATTCATTACCTCCTCTACAGATTTAAGAGACATTACTCTCTCATCATCAGATAATGTCTGTTCACACATCACAATTTCATTCACGCTACACATAAGCACATCCTCCTTCCTACCGTTTTACCGGAAAACCAAATGTTAACAAAACAGCAACCAACATAATCACTGTAAACATAAATAGAAACCTCCTTCCCGATTCTACGGGTAAATTAATTTATAAATAAAAGAGGTCCAATGTATTATTGAACCTCTCCTATCTAACCTGCCTTATTTTCAATAATAAGTCCGTCTACCGGATAAACTGAAACATTCTGCACATGTTCATGTTCAAGTATATCTTTTATAAGACTTGCCACTGGAGCAAATGGTGTTGCCAGTGCAACGCCATCATTCGTTGTCTCACAGTTGCAACATTCGCTGCATATCTGCTCTAAAAGAGGATATGTGTTGCAGGCAGCTTTCAGTGCCTTGATTGCCTTCATTGAATCAGTCTGTGACTGTTTATAAGCATTTCCGACACTTCCACTCTCAAATGTAATACCTGCAGAATAATCACCAAAATCCTGTGCAAATGGTAAAGGTTCATCGTCAAAATCAAGTGAACCTGCCAATACACTGTCACTTTTTACAGGTGATTCTTCCTGTTCTGGTACCTGATTTTCTCCAGAAAGCTCTTCAGATGTTTCATTTACATTTTCCTGAGGAGCTTCAAACATGCTCTCAAAGAAATCTGGAAAATCGTCTGATTCTTCCTTGACTTCCTGTGATGATGCAGACTCATCTGCCGGTTCAGGCTCATCATAATCCATGTTTTCCTCTTCGAAACTGTAAGATTCTTCATCATATGGCATAGTATCATCAGATACACAATCAAATGATTCAGTTTCATCTTCCTGGCTCTGTGAAGAATCCGTATCTGCTGTCTTTGCTTCAACACTTGTATGCACCGGCATGTTGCCCTCAGCAATCATCTTTTCAAGTTTTTCTACACGCTCCAAAAGACAATTGACAACAGATACATCAGTGCCATTTGCCATACTGCAAAGCTCTGCTGAAACAATCCTAAGAGACGAATACGATCTGCTTGAAACCTTTGAATATGTTTCATTCAGCTTTCCGGCAACTTCACTCAGTCTGGTAAGACCTGTTGAAGCTATTGCCTTTAAAGTCTGCATATATTCGTCTGATACTTCCCTGTTTAGTTCAGTACCACATCCGATAGTGAGAGAATCACTTACAGCAGATAAAATCATCTTAAGAAAGTTGTCTGGATTAACCGCTGACTTCTCTTCTTCCTCAATGATTTCCATGGACTTTTCGAGATTTCTTTCCGATAAAGCCCTGATAAAATCAGCCATTGTTTCAGGTCCAACCAAAGCAAGATAACTTTTAACAGCATCTACTCCTATGGCTTCGCCTTCTTCAAAAGGCATGGAAATGTGGGAAAAATTATTAACCGCATTTCTTAATGAACCATCTGCCGATTCTGCAATAAGATTAAGAGCATCATCATTGTAACCTGCTTTGTATTTTATTCTTAAATCACAAAGCAGCTTCAAAATATCTGACTTTGTAATTCTTGAGAATTCATACTTACCACACCTGTTTTTTATAGTCTGCGGTATAGCATTGAAATCTGTTGTACACAGAATAAAATACACATGAGCCGGTGGTTCTTCCAGCGGCTTTAGAAGAGACTTCCAGGCACCGTCTGTAAGACAGTGTGCCTCATCAATAACATATACTTTGCATTTACCATACTGGGGTGCATATGATATGTTTTCCAACAATCGGTCAATATCATCTTTTCCCCCGTTAGTGGAAGCATTCAGCTCCACATAGTCAACGAATGTCTCAGCCTTGATAGACTGGCATGTGCTGCAGGTACAGCAGGGTTCGTTGTCAACCTTGTTATCACATTGCAGCCATTTTGCCACAATACGTGCAGTGGTTGTTTTTCCTCCCCCTGTCTGACCATAAAAAATAAGGGAATGCTCAAGCACTCCCTTTATTAAAGCTGTTTTAATTGCCTTAATTGTGTTGGTCTGGCCAACAACATCACTAAACTTTTGTGGTCTTACCACATTATATAATGCATCGGATAGCATGGCATTCCCTCCTTTCATTTAATATTTTTCTTGCCATAAGCACCTCCTGTTCTGAGCTTAATGCTCTGTTATTTTCTATGTGAACAATACATATGATACAAAATAAAAAAGAGCCCACAGCCAATGCTGCAAGCTCTGAAAATCATATATATTGTCAATAGCACCCTGTTACACATATTCTCAATAATATGTAACAACCACTCTTCTACCCAAAGAAGCATAACAAAAAATAAAATAAATACATGATTATATTATCACAGAGCCATTCCCCACGCAAGAGATATTTCCCGTGTCTACTATTTAAAAATCCTTGACTTTTCAAGAAATACACCTATAATTAAAATAAATAGAAACATATTGGGATGTAAATAATTGATAATTAATATCATCTCTAATTAATAGTTACATTTTGGAATGTAAATAATTGATAATTAATATGTTTCAAAATTAATAGTTACATTTTGGAATTTATCCTCGTGAAAACCTTAAACAGCAAGGTTTTAACGAAAAAAAATGGTGTGTCTGGAACTAATCCTGACACACCATTTTACATTTAGTCTAACAATTCTGCTACGACATTTCCTTTTCTTGCAACAATATCATCTTCGTCACAGTAGTCACTATCAGTGCACATATACACATCATCTCTTCCAAGCTCTGCCATAAGTGACATGGCATCACTATCGCACTGATGAGCATATTCCCTGGTTTCCACCTCACTTGGCATACAGCTAAATATGAGAGCTTCGCCAGCTTTTATCCTTCCACTAGCATATCCAAAGATTTTTTTCTGACACTTTCCGCAATATCCGGTTTTTATAAACTCCCGGACATCTGCCTCAGTCTGAGGAAAAGCTTCCTGCAGATATACTCTTTTGTTTTCATTCGTATATCGTTCAAGACCATCCACCTCTCCATCAAACAAAAGTACATGATTATAACTACCACACATTGGACATATATTGTCCACATTAAATACTATCGCCATAAGCACCTCCAGTAAATTATTTTTAAATTATTTTTTAATACTCACTAGCAAGAAAAAACTGAACCCTGCGCTCCTCTTCCGGAAGCTTTGCCTTAGGCACATATTTGTCCGCTCGAAAAACCACAACATATTTTTAGCAATTAACCAAATGTAAATGGTTCTACTTCGTCATATTCCCATGCTATGAGCTTTTTTCTTGATAAGCCTCTTTCTATACCTTTAAGAAGATAGTCCAGCTTATACGGACACCTGTATTCTTCTTGCAAAGACTTGATATCCAGCTTTGATGCACACTCAATGAGTGCCTTTGCATCTTCCTGAGTTTTAGCAGCGATTCCTACACACAAAGGCATCTTCGCGCCCAATTCAAACCACCTTTTGATAGCCTTTTCAGGATCCGAAAACTCATATGAGTCTCCTTCCTCTGATAAAGGTTCAACGATTTCGATACGATAATTTTTCATAACTTTATTTTTCTCCTATTGAAATATTCATATACTTTATTCATAAAAGTTACTAAAGTCGAAACCTTCATCAAATCCAATTACTTCAATATCATTTGAATCATCTGTTTCACTATCCAGTAACTCTTTCACATGATATTTTTCCTTCAATGGCTGAAATGTCTCACAGTTTTTCCAACCATTCTCTTCCTGCAGCAAATGCCACCTACAGTATTTCTCTATAGCTTCTTTCGGTGCATCTGTTATAACAAGAAGGAAGTCGCCTGACATACCATGTGTAAACAATACCTTTCTGCGTTCCATAGTTTTTCACCTCGTTTTAGATTATACGGCCAACAGTCTGATTACATTGAAATAGTCATTAAACGTAAGAAGTTTACGCTTTACCAACGACTTTGCTTCTTCAAGCGCCTTTAATATTCCAATGTTATCTGCACCACTGTATAGCTTTATGAATGATAATGGTAAAATACCATTATAAAACCCGTTATCAAAACCAACTATCTTAAGGAAAACAGATTCGAGTGCTTCAAATAAAGCATATACCATTGTCTCATCAGTGGTTTTCACGAAAGAATCCTCATTCTTTTCGCATAAAGCGTCAAGACAAAATAAAACTTCCCGTCTTTCCTTAATCATTCCCATATCTGCAATCATTTTGCAGACCTTAGGGAAATCCTTGTTAGAGAGCCATTCTTCTCTTCCATTAGCAAGTTCACTTATGGCCCATATCGGGAGCTTTAATTCATCCGCTTTTGCCCTTATACACTCTTCGCTTATATCATGCCCCGCATGAAGTGCACAGCAGCGGTTCATTATTGTAGGAAGAAGACGTGTTTCACAGCAAAGAAGGAAGCAGTTGATTCTGCTTCCGTCTTCCAGTGCTTTTAACAATGCGTTCTGCACTGTTTCACTCATTCTGTCTGCATGAGCAATAACAAAAACATTAACCCTTGAATACATTGGTACAATGTTCTGTACCTTTTTTATTTCTTCAATCTGGTCGAGTGTTATCTCACGCTTGCCTGGCAGAATATCAATAAAATGACAGTTAGGATGCTCTTCATACCCAATTTTTTTGGTACTTCCATAATTAGCAATGGCTGCTCCTAACTCAAGGGCATCATCAACCACTCCTGTCCCATCTTTACCATACAGGATAATTCCACCGTATGGATTCTTTACAAGCTGTTCACTTATCATTATTCTCACCTGCCTTCTTCCCTATAATTTTCACTTCTGTTGTCAAATTGTTAATATCAATCTTCATAATCATAGAACCCTCCAAAATTCTGACATTTAATCAATGTCACATAACTACCACTCATCTTCCATTAAGAATGTCACAACCAGCTTACCCTTATTGCCGACTTTCTCATACTCCCTTCTTGTAACCGGGGAATCCACTAAAAAATGAACTCCCCGATAAGAAAAGAATTGTGGAGAATCCGGATTTTCCGGTATAAGCTTCAATGCTTCCCTTACCAGCTCAAGATAACAGTCGCTAAACTCCTGCTCAAATTCATGAGTCCATATGGAAGGAATTGGTGCATGAAACATGTAATCGCCATCACATTCCTGCTCTTCCCTTTCTAATCCAAACATTACTTTCTCCTTAAGAATCTTCTCTGCTTATTTTTACTGTAGAAGAAATCACCCGGATCATCAGGATTGTTGGTCTTATCCTCAGATGCAAGCACACCATAGTTATCACACTGTGCGCTGTAGTTATCGGCAAATGATACAATCAATGCCTCAAGTGTCTTAGGTGGAATCATGCTCTCATCTCCATGAGAAGCAAGTATGATGTGACATAATTCATCAAGTCTTGCTATATCTATGAAAAAGTCTGCATTACTCCTGCAAAGGATGTTGTAGGTATCCCTTACAAGGCCGACTCCTAACTCAAGATGACCTAAAAGCTCACCTGTTCTGGTTATCTTGGCTGAAGGAAAACCCTTGTACTCCTCCAGCTTGCCAATGTCGTGAAGAAGCGCTCCTGCAATAACAAGATCCGTATCAGGAAGTACACCGTATCCCTTTACAGGAAACATATTTCTGGCAATCGTACAATACTGCTTTGCAAGGTAATAAACCTCGCATGTGTGTATCGCAAGACCTCCGTTTATGTTGTGGTGCATTTTTATTCCTGCCGGAAGCTGCATGAACAGCTCATACTTATTTGTAATAATTGTTTTTACAAGGGTTCTTATATTTACATCAGCTATCTGATTGATAGCCGTGTAAATATATGTTCCAAGATTCTCCACCTGCTCTTTACTTAAGCATCTGGCAACATCAGACATGTCATAACTTCCTTCAGCTGCTTCCTCTATTGCTCCGATAATCAGAGAACCTTTACCATCATAAGCATCCACACGGCCAAAAATGTGAACTACCTTTCCAATCAGTGCCGCTTCCTTTTTTCCATCATCAGATAAACATTCTTCCCACATACGTGCAGTATGATTTCCGGTGTTATCTGTAAGAAAGACATTTGCATATCTGCCTTTCTTACCGGAACTGATTTTAATGTCACTTAAAAAATAGTAACCCTCAATATCTTTTCCTATGTTTGCATCTAACGTATTCAACTTGATTTTCATAAAACTCAGTAACCTCCATATTATTTTTAATTGCAATGCCAACTTACCCAGCAGTTCTCTGAACGCAAGGCAGGTTGCTTGTGTTGCCTATATTTTCAGGACACTCAGAGCAATTACATACATTGTCCGGATTATACATGAAATCCCTGTATGCCTCTACTCTGTCACATTCTTCCTTTGAGACATAGCCTGCCCAGGCAACAAAATATTCAGTTTCTCCATTTGCATTTTTCTTGGTTCAAACATAATTACCTCTATTAACCCTTTCCGGGTAATATTTAAAAATTTTTAATGCAGTTTCTGCCACTGCAAAACTACCTTCATAATATTGAATTCATCAAGGCTGGTCTGTATCTGTAAATACTTAATCAGACCTGTTTCAAAATCCTCTTTAGGATTCCATACAGTCACATATCTTTTTACAAGAGGGAAAAAATCAGATACCCTTTTATTCTCAAAGGAATATTTATTCCCCAGGCTGCAGTAATCCTTTGCAACCTTGACATTTTCCATTAGATCTCCGACATATTCCTGACTGATTGAAAGATACTCAAGAGCCATCTCCTGCTCCATTTCCTCATTAAAGACTTCCTGGATTGCTGACCTTTGTATGAACTTGTGTATCTGTGACTTCACACTCGCTTTCCTCATGAGCAGCCTCCTCTCTTTCATAGCCGAAAATAACCATGAAAATATTGTCAAAATAGTCTTTAACCAGTTTGTTAAAATACTCTGAATCAGGATAAGCAAAGCCGTTACACTCTCCCACCAAAGAATTATTTACACCTAAAATACGATGAACATAAATCTCCGCACTTCTGGCAAAAACCTCTGTTGGTGTTTTAAAGTAATCCGCATTGTATTTCCCATTACGAGGTATTTCAGCCTTGTCAATGTCATAGCAGTATGAATCATACAACCTTTGAAAATCCGACTTTAATGACAGGTAATCACCACTGATTCCTGATATACCGCCATCGTCTATCATATGCATATATTCATGCACCATAGATGATGCGTCTCTTATATCCACGCATATGCAGCGAAGACGTGAGTAATACAATCCGGTTGCCCTGTGGTTTCTCAACTTTCGGAAACGTAAGGAAACATCTTTGAAAGACTTTGAGGAAAAGTATTTCTCTGAAAGAGCCCGCCATTCACGGCTGATTTCCTTCATCTTCTCAGCATCGCAGTCATCGTCATACTCTACATAGCCGAAGAAATTGTTAAAATCTGACTTTTCCATTTCCTTAAGTGTTTTCTTTGAGATTGTCTTTTTTGTCATGAAAGAGCGAGCATATTCAATGTCACTATCTCTTGTATACTGTTCCATCTGAATAAGCTGCTCCTGCCAGCATAAAACATCTGTGTACTTACGCAGTAAAGACCAGTCATATTCACCTTTGCTTCTTTTGATATGGCTGTACTTAATATCCGTAATTCCAAGCAGGTGACACAGCAATATACATTCGGAGCTTACCCAAAACTTGTTTTCAGATAAAAAATCAATATCTGTCATATCCGGATCAATTCTGAATACATCCAGCTTTAAAACTTCCGCGATTTTTTCTCCTGCTTTGAAACCATCAGTATAAAGAAATCCGTTACGGACACACTTACATATACGTCTGTTCAGCTTGCTTTTCAGTTCTTCAATAAGATCATTTCTGTATGATTCGTCAGCTTCCACACGTTTACGCACTTCATTAAACATAACTGCTCTTGCAAAGAAATAAGCTCCGTCCTCGACATATACACTGCTCATCATATTCCCTCTGTAATAATAACTTTTGCCTCTTGCTCTTGGTTTCATACAGCATAAAGACCAATAAACAGGGACTTTTCCAGAAGCAATCTTTTCTGTGAACTGATATGACTTTGGCAGTGTGTTTGAAGTATCAGCAGACTGCATATGAGAACATATTCCGGAGCCTCTTGTGGTAAACATGAGATTTCGCACAAAATCTGCACTAGGGGATTCTCCCATAAGCTCATTAAGGTAATCAGAGATTTCAAAAACGACATCTTTTTTATCAGTAACTTCCTTACAGCAATCAAAAAGGAGACCTCTGATGTAGGTTTCCAGTTTCTTTACTATATAATCCTGATTACGTTCCATGAGTTTTTTCTTCATGAAAATTTTTCTAAACTCTGATATCTCCACTTCCTTTGTTTCCCTGGTCTTTAACAGGTTAAGGACCTTTTTCTCCACCTGAAGATAATTTTTTTCTTCTCCTTCTGAATTAATTTCAGTGGTGGGTTTTAAAGTGTTACCGGACATGAATCCTGTTTCAGATTGTGCATACGAATATGTATCATCAATCATCGTAAACAAGTCCAATTGCCCGGTCAAATTAATATTTGCCATATGGCACCTCCATTCTGGGCTTTCAGCCCTAATTTAATATATCTATGTAACAGACACACATACAAAAAAGGCGAAAAAAAGAGCCTGTGGCAATGCCACAAGCTCAATATTCGCATATATATGTCTGAAAATAGCACCCTGTTACATATAGCCCGAAGCATATGTGTAACAACCAATCTTCTAACCAAAGAAGATAAAAAATAATCAAATAAAATACTTAATTATAATATCATATTAATGTATTTAAAGCAAATGTGATATTACAATTATTATTCTATTACTGTTTTTAATATCTGTTAGCGGTCATGGCTAACAAAGCATAGTAACACCCAGCAAAGAAATTACCCAAACACGCCACGCTGCTTATTATCATATCAATAGAAAGTGTACTGCATATCTTATGCGGCAATGCAAATAATTTGAATCGACTATGCCTTTCGTAATCAAGGAGAATCTGATATAATAACAAGGCTGTCACCCCTATACAGGCAGAGAAAGGGGGGTTGTCTTACGGAAGAAATTCTTGCATCATTTTTTATTTCTATTATGGCAGGTATAAGTTGCCATTATATCTGCAAATGGCTGGATAGAAATAACGATTAACCGGCAGCCAGCCTAAGGTTTAAGCCACCTTCCCAAAACGGAATAAAACCCCCATGAGGTAGCGACTCATGGGGGTTTGTCGTCCTTACGGACTTCTTGCATCATTTTGCCTAGGCATAGTATAGCATATGCAGATTTTAGATTCAATATACTATTAAAATTTTATCCATTATATAATATTTTATAAAAATCCTCTATCCCCTATCATACATTCCTCTAAGAGTAGAAAAAACTTCTTTATGCGAATATCTTTTATCATTTTTCTCTGCATATCTATCAGATTCTTCAAGGGCAGCATCGACACCATCTGTTAATTTTGAGTAAGTCTCTAAGCTAAGTAAAACCATAGTATCACAGTCATTTCTCGTCAAGTATACCGGCTCCCCACGCTCGACGGCCTTTTCTACCTCAGCAAGATTATTATTCAAATCTGAAATTGATATGATTTTTTTCATATGTTCTCCTTACAATAAATTTCTCTCTATCAGACAATATTACCTTCATGTCGAATTTTGTTGAATATTGTATCTTTTTAAGCTATACTTAATGTTAAGATAAGCATTTGTGTAAACAGATGCCTCTTAGGAATCCTCTCAAAAAGAAAGATTCCAAGTCGGATTAATAGTCTCTAATTAGAGAAGCCCACCTTGCTTAGAGCAGAGTGGGCATTTAATTTTTAAATGTTGTTATATTTTTTCAATTCTAATATCTGTTAGATGTCACGGCTAACAAAGCGTAGTAACACCCAGCAAGGAAATTACCCAAACATGCCACGCTGCTTATTATAAATACCATTTCCACCATGTCCTTTTGCAAAATAAAGACAGCTACTGCGCCGGCAACCCCTATCAATAGACTTATGATAGCACGAAACATGTAATACCCTCTCGAATTACCGACATGCCTGTTAACAGGTTCAGTAATTAACTGTGCAAATAATATTAGATACAATATCATACAAATTATATTATCCATGATTCTTAACTCCTTATACACCACTCTTTTTTCTCTTAAAGAACTTTTTACATAGGCTGATAATACCAAATAAAAACATGCCTACACTTATAACAATGATTAATATATCCATTACTCTTGTTATTCCTACTGCCGCAGTTGCTATTTTAGATGATGATATATCTCCTGCAAGTTCTAAAGCATTCTCACCCATCATCCACTTCATAATGAATGTCAAAAGTACACCAGCAACACCTGTTACCATATAAATAACCGACCTGATAATATCATAATCATACATTAATTCTTCTGAATTTGCCGACTTCTTTTTAGTTGTTATGACATTGGCCTGATTTATTATAAGAAGCAACACAATTATAATTAATGCATCTCTCATGTTTTATTTTTATTCCTCCTACTGTAGCTAAAAATGTTTTTGTAATTTCTCAGATATATTAATGCTAATAATTATGGTTTATTAACTTCCTGCGTTCTGCGTTACATTTATGGTATCTTTGACATAATACCCTTGGCAACATAATACGCTCCAAGAATAAACAAACCGCTGGTTGCAATAACAAGCATAAGCTCTGCTCTGTGTACAACAGCAGTATCAGGTAAATATTCACCAAGTATGTTATACATTAACTGAACTGCCATAGTGCCAAATAATCCTATAGTAGTGTGAATAAGTCCTTTTATTTTATAGTAATGAGCTCCTCTTGGTTCACTACCCTGTTTCTGTGCTTTTGCCTGTTTTCTTCTATCGTTAATTAGCTGTATTGCAATGTAGCAATACAAAGCCCAAGCTGCATACTCCATACATTTCTCCTTCTTCATGTTATTATTTATTGCGGCTGAATTAAAATGCAATTAAATTAACTGATATAATTCATCCAGCTTTGAGAAATCAATTACTCCCCTTTTTTCATCAACGATCTTACTTATCCACGGACCAAAATAAAATGTCTCCTGTCCTGATTCATTTCCCTGGGGGATACTCGACGACTAATGTTTCATCTGCTTCATTTATACTGTATATATATTTTGAATCATCATTCATTCGATTATAAAAGTCAATGAAACGTTCAATATTATCATATACATTTGATATCTGCAATGATATCAGCTCATACTTATCCTCAATGATTTCGCCATTTTCAACATATTTTCTGTATTTCCCTTCATCCGGTGTCAATAAGCGTCTAATACTATGTAAAACATTACCCCAGCAAAGCACATATAATAGAGACGTGAAAACCTGCCACAAATATGCCTTATGTCCATACATCAAAATTATATTTTTATAAAATTTTGGAAGAGTATTATAATCTTTAACAAAATAAGACACAATTAGCATGTAAACTGCAAATGTCAGTAAATTCACTATATACTCTTTTAATTTAAACCTTCTATACACTGGGTTATTCCAGTTTGTGGTTGCGTTCTCTCTGGATTTCCTAAGAATAGTTTCAACCTCACTTTTCCGAAAGTTAGATGGTATATATGTTATTTTTTTATTTGTATCTTTTACTTCCTCTGCTGGCTCTGTTAGTCCGCATAGTTCTTCCGGTAATGATACATCCATTTTTAATCCTCCTTCGTAAGATATGTTAAATCAGTAATGAAATTTAACCGTCCGCTCCTTTGTACATGTATGTCTTTCTATATGTATTAAACCAAACTTTGTTCTATCGGATTCTTACCCTTCACAGGAGCTGATTCTTTATGCACCAAATAATAACCACAACAGATATAAGTACATAAAGTAATGATTTTATAAGCAAAGTTTTCCGTCTTTTATACCTTAAATTATAAAAATAATTAATCTCCTCAGTCGTTATTTCCGACAGAGGTTTAGAAAGAATATCTTCCAATACCTGTTTCTGTTGGTCGATAGATTCAAGTTTTTTATGTATTCGTTCCATTGTCTGCTTATTTTCCAGCATATTCCTTTTTAATGGAAAAAATAAAAATCTATCAGGTTTTAACCAGTTTCTGCACTCGTCATGCTCATAGCTGTAAGCATAATCCTGAATGAAAACTATTTCCTTTTTTACCTTTTGTCTGAAATATTCCCAATGTTCTTTCAGGTATTCCTCACTCTCTTTAACAGGGAAATACTTACCATATAGTCTGTTATTTATAAACTGTATTATTTTCATCGATTATCTCAATCCTTTCACTTCTGATTTTCACACTTCAACGCAAAACTAATGCTTTGTAGTACTATATCCAATTATGGCAGTATGCAAACATACAAAATAACTATAATAGCTGCAAATGCAAATTTTACAAATTCTTTTCTCCGTCTCTTATACCTAAATTCATATACAAAATTAATATCTTCAATAGAAATTTCAGATACAGGCTTATAAAGTATATTTTCCAAATTCTGCATTTGCTGTATTGATGGTTCTAGTTTTCTCTCTATATCTCTTATTTTTTTCTCCTTATTCTCCAGTATATTCCCATATTTGGGATATCCTAGAAATGTTGTAGTGGGTTTTAAATACTTTTTTCTCTGTTGGTCATATGCCTGAAAAAAAATTTCGAGAAGCCTTACCTCGTGCCTAACCATATCTTTAAAAAACATATAATGCTCTTTTAAGTATTCCTCACTCTCTTTAACAGGGAAATACTTACCATATAGTCTGTTATTTACAAACTGTATTGTTTTCATCGATTATCTCAAACCTTTCACTTCTGATTCTTACCTTAATTTTATCAATTATTATTCTTGAGCATAGGTGTCTCTACAAGATTCGCTTTTCTCTCCTTAAAAGGATACTTCCACTTAAGGCGAGTATTACAAAACGAACATTTCTGAAATCCTATCTTAACTGGCATTCCACAACTCTTTTTAGGACATCTGAAGCTCATGATTTCACCGTCAGGACTGTATAGCATATTCATGAAGTTTTCCTTTAAGAGCTGCTCCTTAATTTCATTGTTAAACACTTCGTATTTTACTAAAATGGGGCTTTTTGAGAACATATTAAACCCTCCAGCTACTTTATATTATTAAGAATTTTGTATTTAATTGCAGGTTCTATTGCAAAAACAAACATATTGTTATATCTTTTTAGTGTATTATCTTTATTACACCGACAAACTTCACAAGGATGATACACCTTTGGGATTACCTGATTATCAGGTAATCCCAATTTTTTTAGTTACTCTTTGTTTCTCCGCAAGAGGAACATCTATAACCTACCAATTTCTTCTCAGTATAAGCTTCAGATATAGTAACCGTCTCATAATGGCCTTCCTCGTCGTGGTGTATATAATCTGTAATTTTTTTTCTTGTAGTAGAATTACTACATAACCCCCCACTGACTGCACAATTATATTGATGTTCCTCCAGTTCATCTCGTGAATTGAATTCATTCTGTCTCAAACCGTTTTTGTTACAGTACTCACATTCTCCATACTCACACTGTAAACACACATAGTACTTAGTGTATACAGGCTCTTCCCAGGCAGCCTTGTCAACTACCCAAACGTTTTCCTTTACTTCTTCATGTGGTATGTAATCGTAGATTGGCTCCCAGCTGTGTTCATGAGAAGGAGTATCAGGTGTTGACGGCTTTGTCTCTGGCTCGCTAGGTGTTGTATTTCCACCATTATCAGAACTGCTGCCACTATCACCGCTGTTATTACCGCCATTATTGTTATCAGAAGAGCCTGAATTGCCGCCGCTATTATTGCCATTATCTACTACATCATCGGTAGACGGCTTAGTAGGAATAACTTCATCAGCCTTAGGAATTTTATCATCCTTAGCCGCCTCCGTGATCTCATTTGACACAGTTTCATCAGTAATTGTAATTGTACCACTGCCGCTTTCCTCATAATTATCAGCTTTAATCTCTGTCCGATTTCCATCACGGTCCTGGATAATTACAACCTTCTCACCGTCCTCATTTGTCTCAACGATTCCAGCGACTTCTACAGTATTACCTTCAGCATCTTTAACCGCGATTGTTACCTGCTCTTCCTTTGTCTTTTTAGTATCTTTGGTTTCCTGCTCCGTTACAGCCTTTGTGGTGTTTTCAGTTGAAACAGGCTTCTTCTTGCCGCACCCTGCAGATGCGAAAATCAAGCAGCATGATAAAAATACTGCTGCCCCCTTTAATAAATTTCTTTTAATCATAGTGCTTCCTCCCTTGATTCATCGAATAAGGGATGCACTTACTTCTTACAATTAATTATAAATTTTTAAAAAACGGTGTCTTGTGGTAGTGGTAGTGACTCCGCTTTTCATTTTTAGAATACTTAATCGCATTCGCAATTTCAATATCATATTTTCACAAAAAACTTTACAAAAGTGTTAAAATCGTTATTTCAATCTGTGCAGCTGCAGGCTGCCAGTAAAAGATACAGGATTCGGACCTGTCTCCACCTTTCGGCGTGCTCTTCCAGAATGAGCTAATCTTCCTGTTTTCTTATTTTCTAAAATTCCCGCCCGGATTACCAGACGGGAAAAGTTTTACTCTACGTGCTTATTACTCTTTCGTACCTTTAAAAAGATAATGAATAAAATCACAAGCAGAACTATGACAAAAAAGGATACCCCTGCAACAACAGCCGGATGATTCTGGACATATGTTGCGAAAGTTGTCTTTTCTGTTGTTTCAGTAACAGCAGCTCCGTCAGACTTTGAATTATCGCCATCTGAGTATGTTGCTGTCGCTGTGATGTCATATGCTGTAGCTGCATCCGGCTCGTTTACAACGGCTTCGTACTTTGCAACCCACACATACGCATCATTATTTGCAGGCAGTGTGACATTATTGCCATAAACTACCTCATAATCATTAATGACCTTGCTTCCTCTGGCAACTGCCTTACGGCACAATACGCCATCCTGTGTATAAGCATCTCCATCCCAATCGATTGAAGATATATTATATACATCTGAATCAAGACCTAAATCTTCAAGCATCTGTGCAGAATACTGCATGAGATTTGGTGTAGTCTCATCATATGTTATGATGTTGTCCCTGTATCGGAAGTATCTTCCGTTTGTTACATAGAATATTACGTCAAAGCTGAACTCATCAGAAGAGGCTGTACTGACAACTCTCTTTGATGTCTGATTAAGAGTTACATTAATTACTGCTCCTGTTACTGGATCAGTAACCGTTGAATCGATAGTCTGTGGAATAGCATCATCCTTTGTTAAAGAATCGAAGTGTACTGACTCTTCCTGATACTGAGTTCTGGCTCCTACTCCTGTCACCTGCTTTTCTACACCTGCCAGAGAATAAGTGATACCATCCTGTTCGATAGTCTCGCTAAAAACTGCTGTTGAGTATGTAGAAGCTGCTGAACGCATTTCAACGTTCTTTGTAACATTGCCAGCTACTTTTTTCTCTTTCGCGTCGTACTTAACGCCCTTTAATTCAAAAGTTTTGCCGTTCTTTTCTACTGTCTTGTTAAATGAATACTCTTCATCTTTGTTATTTGATGTATATGTCTGCTTTTCTGTGTACTCTTCTGCTGCAACATTAGTAAACCCGAAAGCCATTCCTACTGCCACAACCGCACCAAAAATTGTAAATGCTTTAACTATGTTCCTTCTCTTCTTCCCAGCAAGCAGGGCTGTAATACCTGAAAGAGCCGCAATCATCATGACAATATAAGCCATCATGTGACTGTTATCTCCAGTCTTTACTAAACTGCCACTGTCTGATGTGAAGTCTCCAGCCTTATTCCAGTCGGCATCATCGTTGTAATTAAACATCAGATATCCGATTATCGCCTCATCTGTCATTGAAAAATGCTGGATACGTGCTGAATCTGCTACCTTAAACTTAACATCCTCAGCAAGCTCAAATCCTGCAGGAGCTTTAATTTCCCTTAAGATGTAATCTGTGTCAGGAAGGAGACCGATTATCTCAGTTGCCTTTCCTGTTGTGATGAATGGACCATAAACAACATTTCCGTTCATATCAAGAATCTCAAGTGTAGCACCATCAAGCTGCTTGATAATACCTGTTGAATCCAGCTTCTCAATATTAACAACTGTCTTAAATGTTACTGTCTGACCATTATCATTTATGTCTGTATGCTCCGCAGTTTTTACACCTGAAGCTGCATCGAAAAGATTCTCGAATACTACTACTGTAAGTGAATCAAGGTCTTTTCTTGCGAAGTTAAATACTACATCCACGCTTCCATCTGCTTCTGTTGGTGTAAATGTCACTTCTGACTTTACCTTTCCACCAGCTACAGGCTTACCGGTCTTCTTATCCATAAGAACACCCTCAACTCTGTACTGAACACCTGGAATAAGGTTTTTGTATTCAACTGTATCTGTTATCTGTAAACTTGTATCATCATCAGTTCTTACACCGGCTTCTGGATATACTGTTGTATCCTTGGCTGTCGTCTTAACAGATGGGTAATGTACGCTTTGTGACTCATCACTCAAATCTTCATGACTCGCAATTTCAATTCCATTATGGATTATCTTTTCAAAGCATACGATTGTTTCACCTGCTAGAAGTGAAGAATCGAACTCAAATACCATGTCTACTGTTCCGTTTGATGTCTGTGCAACAAAAGTTGTCTTGGCAGTAATCTTATTTCCATTTTTATCAAGTAAAGGCATTCCTGTGCCCTTTACCATAAGATGACCACTTACTGAATAAGTGTTACCTACAATTAAGCCGTTGTAAGAAACTGTATCAACAATGACAGCTTTATCAGTAACAACACCTACGTTATTACCAGTCTGCTTGTCATGTGCCTTTGTCTTAACATCAATATAATAAATGCTCTGCTCTTCACTGCCTATATCACTATGGCTTGTGAGCTTTACGCCTGACTCTGTATCATAGATGTCTTCAAATACGACAAGTGTATGATCTCCAAGTCCGGTTGAATCAAATGTAAACTCCATGTCTACTGTGCCGTTGGCATTGTTTGCCACGAAGTTCTTTGTAGAACTTACAAGGTTGCCCTCACTGTCACGCAATGGCATCTGTGTAGCCCTGTCAACAAGATATCCCTTTAATGTATACTCACGGCCTGCAATCAGATTAGTATATGTTACTGTATCAATGATTGTTGTTTCAGGTCCTACTGTACCATTGTGGTCACCTGTATTCTTGTCATGTGCCTTTGTTCTTATCTTTGGATACGCAACCGACTGGCCATTGTCTGTGATATCACTATGGGTCGTTACACAAACATTTTCATGTAACAAATCCTCGAATACTACGGCTGTAGAGCCTTCCATGACACTCGAATCGAATGTAAATGTAATATCAACTGAACCATTCGCTGTTGCAGCTACAAATGTTTTAGACGATGTAATCTTATTACCATCCTTATCAAGTATAGCTGTGTTTGTATCCTTATTCATAAGGTAGCCGCTTACTGTGTAAGTCTTGCCAACAATAAGATTTGTATATGTTACTGTATCAATAATTGTTGATCTGCCACCTACAACACCTACATGACTGTTTGTATTGCCGTCTACAGCTTTTGTTCTGATCTTAGGGTAGTAAATGCTCTGGTCTGAGCTTGTTATATCACAGTGCGTGCCAGCTTTGACACCGTTGTAATAAACATCTTCAAATACAGTCACTGTTGTACCCTCCAGAAGTGATGAATCAAGTGTAAACTCCATATCAACTGTCTGGTCTTGTGTTTCTGCTGTAAACTTCTTTGTTGCTGTAATTCTGTTGCCGTTCTTATCAAGAAGCTCTGAACCGGTATCTTTGTTCATAAGATATCCGCTTACCTCGTATGTACTGCCGACACGTAAGTTATTAAACATAACTGAATCGACAATAGTTGCTGTTTCAGAAACAGTACCTACATTAGTGCCTGTCTCCTTATCATGAGCCTTTGTTCTTAACTTAAGGTAGTCAATTGTCTGGTCTTTGTCCTCCAGGCTGTCATGAACGTAAATCTCAACGCCCTGCTGGTAAAGACTCTCGCAGACTACGATTGAAAGTCCCTCAAGGTTAGCCTTGAAATTGAACTCAACATTAACAATCTGGTCTTCTGCTTCTGCTGTGAATGTTGTTTCACCTGTTACAGTGTTTCCATCTGCATCTATAAATGGAAGACCTGTTGCTTTATTTTTAAGAACACCCTTAATAGTGTATTCCTCGCCAACCACAAGATCACGGCAGTCTACGCTGTCCACAATTCTGTAAACAAGGTTTTCGTCGTATGCTCCCTGGTTATCACCGGTCTTATACTCCGCTGCCTTTGTGCTGGCTATTGATGTATGCTTATCTGTAAATTTCAGGCTGTAATCCTGTGAAGGTTCATTACCCTTAATTCCAGAAGCATCCACCTTCTTAACATCATTTTTGTTACCATATCCTATAGGTGCTTTAAGTTCCTTAACTTCATAAACATAACCTGTAGGATAATCAAAAGCTGCTGTTGCCTTTCCGTTCTCTCCTGTTACTAACTTCTCAAGAAGAGTACCCTTGGCTGCAACAACCTTTCCTTTTCTGTCCACAATATCAGTTGTGGCATAAACGCCAAATGTTGTATCAGAAAGAACAGCTCCGGTATCTATATCAGTCTTATTAACCTCTATATTAACCTTCTGTCTCTCATCTGATAAAGATACGTCAGTAAAGCCAACTTCTGCATCTTCATCAAGAACAACTTCAATCTCATGGACTTTGGAATCAAGCAGATAGTTTCCATCAGTGCTTAACTCCTTAACATAGTATGTACCAGGTAAATACTCATACTTGCTTTCTGCATATGTATCATCGACTGTTGTTATCTTTTCAATAAGATTTGTGCATTCAGCGTCTGTATAAACACCGTATGTACAGCCTCCTACATACTTTGAAGCATAGGTAAAACCATTTGTACTGTCGTATCCGGTAAGTACCTCACCAGTCTTATAAAGTCTTAGCTTTGAGTACTTCTGTGCATCATTTCCGTTAAGCTGGTATGTCTTTCCGTTTTCTGTTATGGACACCTCCATATCATCCAACATCATGAATCCGTCTTCACCTGATACCTGATGCAGTACATAGTTACCGTAAACAAGGTCTTTAGATGTTGCTAAACCATTCTTATCTGTGTAGAGAATGTCTCTTGCATCATCAGCTGCGTCATCATAGCTTCCTGCTGACTTAAGATACAGCTGGAATACTGCGCCAGATTCCGGAACAGCTTCTGTAAGAGTATCCTTACCTGAAGAAAGAACTGCCTTTGCATTGGCATCCTTCATTACCTGCTTTGTTTTCTTGATGGAAATCTTACCCTTAACACCCTGCTCTAAATGGATGATTGTGTCTGATGCTTCCTGGTATGAGGTTGCTACTTTTGATTGCTCAACACCATTAACAAATGTTTTTCTAGTTAATAGATTTCTTACAAAAAGTGTTTCATCTACTAAATATCCGGTTGGTGCTTCATACTCCTGAATCGTAAGAGTACCCTTAGGAAATACCACATCACCGTCAACCATAATTAGTTCGTCTCCTCCTACATAAAAATCAGGATTAAGCAAACTAATATAACCTTTTTCATTTGTCTGAAATTTCCAGGTATACTTAGGTTCTAAGCCGTCCTTTGCCGGGTCTGTGGTCTTGTCTGTATCGTAGTACTTAACCACATACTTAGCTCCCGCAAGAGTTCCGTCTCCGTTTGAGACTCCACCTGTTTCCTTATTAACCTTCCTTAGAAGGATGGTTACAGGGTCAGTCTCCGGTACGTCGTACATTCCACCACCCCAGGTGCCTTCACCTTTAATAGTGATAGACTTTACTTCATCGTTTAAGAGGAAGCCCTTTGGAGCTTTTGTTTCCTTATAGTACAGTGTTCTTGTTTCACCTTCTGGAATGTTATAGACAGTATATTTACCCGTATCACCATTCTCATCTGTAACAAGAGTTGTTAACAAATCTGTACAATCAGCATCGCTATAGATTGAAAACTCTGCACCGGCAAGACTATAACAGCTGTTTCCTTCTGTTATATTCTTGTCATCAGAGTCTTTCTTAATCTGAATACTGCCGTTGTAATCCGCCTTTTCAGAATAGCGTAACAAATCCTGATATCCATCAGTAGTACTGGAAAGGTGCTTAACATAACAATGATAATTACCAGTATCATAGTTTGCTGCCCATGACCATAAATTCAAGACAAGCTTATATCCTATACTACCTTCTTCAAGGAAACTTTTACCACTCTGTGATGTATTCCAGTTATCATCACCATATACAAGTGCAAATGTATGGTGGGCTATAATCCAACGTAATTCATAGCTGTAACCATACAGCGGTCCATCTGTTTCACCACCATGTCCTATTGACCAGTACATTATTCTTGCATAAATAGAACGATCTTCATCTTTGTCATCACTTGACCATGTCTCATCATCAATAAGAACGTGACCATTTTTAGGTGTTGTTTCATGTGGCTGTGCACACATGGCAGTATACGTGTCACCATCAGAATCTTCTATGGTGAAATATGTAGACCAGTATGCTGGCATATCAGGATCAAGATCACCAAATACAGAACCATAATACTTATTATTCTGATCAATTATAGTATAATAACCATCATTTGCTTTTGCTTTCATCGGTTCAACATTGGCGATAATGGTTGTTACTGCCATAAGTGTTGCTGCTGCTCCTGCGGCTAACCTCTTCAAGAAACTTTTTACATGTTTCTCTCGTCTCATACATTTTTCTCTCCTTTCTCTTAATTTTTTTCTTGAAAAAGAAGAAAATATACTATTCAGTTGTTTTAAATTAAGTTGTAAATTCTAGTATATGTTCCCCCGTTTCAATAATTTTTTGTCGAATAAAATCACATATTGTAATTTTTCGATAATGCTATTATGCTACTATGATATTTTTAACGCAATAGTTTTCTTGGTAAAATATGTATATTTTAAAAAACAATTTTGAATCATGTTAAAAACAGTGCTCAAGGTGGGTATTTACTGCAGTAAAGGACATTCCGATACTGCCCTGGAATGTAAAATAAGCATCAGTATTTCTACTGATGCTTACCCTAATATGTATTAATTTGTTTCCTAGTTTTCTTTTACAACAATACTCTCATATAAATTCATACATACAGTCCTTCTCCAATATTATTTTAATGATTTCTTCATCTGTAAATTCTTCTTGGAAAATTTCCGTATATTTTTCAAAGGCTGCAAAAAAAGCCTGTAAATAATATACTTCGTTATAAAATCTCTTAAAAATATACGTACAATCCCAGCTCGAATCAATTACACATTTTTCATTGTTTAAGTAGAATGTAATATTATATCTTTCGTTTTCATCTTTTAAAAAAGATATTTTCCCTTTTATGGCACTTCCGACCATATATGTAACTATATCTTGTAAAGAATCTGCAGAATCACATGGCGTTAATTCTTTTTGTGTTTCATCATTTTTATTAAAGCTGCCATATATTAACAAAGCAAAATTCAATCTGGATAATTTTTCGGATTTCCAACCATCTATTATAATCCGATTGTCTTTTTTATACACTGCCTCTATTTTTCTCTTAACAAAATCATATTCAAAAGTCACTTCGTTATCCATAGGAATTCTTAGAATAGTATCATGCAATTCGTAGCTGAATGATTTTCCTACATAGCTGCATAAATTTTCAATATATCTATTTATCTGTGTTGTATACTCTTTCAACAACTCTTTCGCATTATCATAATCATCACGCGATTTATCTAGCATACTGCAGGCTTCCTCTATGCTACAAGGCATGTTTTTCGATAATGCCTCTATGCATTTCACATCTATCTGTGCCACACCTATAGTAACCTTTTCGTCAACGTATTCCTTGATAATATCACATGTAATATCATGCATCATACACATACACCTGCTTTCACATATATTTTTCTACTCACAAGTTATCACACTAATCTTCCAAAATCAAGGACACAGATTTAATATAAAAATCAACAATACTGGCCATCTTCTACTGCAAAGATTCTCTTAATTGTGGTATTATATTATTGTAATTATTTTAATATTTTTTTGGACTCTTATGAGTTTGGTTCAGCCAACATCGTTTTGTGTGTTGTCGCTGCGGGTACTGGTATAGTATATACTTATTTTGAGTGTAAATTATACGAGCGGTTTCTGCTGGTTATTCAGCAGAATAATGACAGGTAATACTCTGTCAAATGGTGGTGCCTAAGGCATACTACTCTATCATGTATATGATAGACGATATCATTCTGATTTATCAGAATGATGAAAAACTTAATAAGGAGCAATCCTTTATTTTCTTGGTATTTCAGGGATTGCTTCGTGGTGGCAGAACTTTCCCTGCAATATATACAAAATCTGCGTATGCCGTATGCAGGGAAAGGAAAAAGTAATGAAGCAAAAGCAAAACACTTATCTCTCAAATGAGATAGACTCTGCGGGATATAAGGCACAGTATGACGAGCACGTAAAACGCATATTAGCGGACAAAAATGTTCTGGCATACATTCTTGTATATTCTGTAAAAGAGTTCAGAGGGTATACTCTGGAAGAAGCTAGAGAAGCTTTAGACGGAGAACCTAAGATATCCCAAGTTAAAGTAAGACCTGAAGCGGTCGAGCAACTTGAAAATGAAAGTAAACTCCCAGACGAAGGAAAAATGCACTTCGACATCGTGTTTACTGTCACAACAAAGGATAATGAAAGACAGAAAATCTACATTAACGTAGAAGCACAGAAATCTTTCTTTCCTGGCTATGACCTTGTAACCAGAGGCATCATCTATTCTGCAAGATTAATTTCAAAGCAGATGGATGTTGAATACACCTCAAAAAAATATGACGGTGTAAAAAAAGTATATTCAATCTGGATATGCATGAATGCTCCTGGCAAAAATAAGGAACAGGAAAAAGTAGCTGATTCTATAACAGAATACAGTCTCAAACCAACAGTATTATACCCGTCTTCAGATACTGTAGTCGCAAAAGGACGATACGACCTAATGTCTACTATATTTGTTAATCTGAAGCCGGAGAATACTTTAAAGTCTGAAAATGACTTGATTGGTATGCTTTCTGTACTTCTGTCAGAGAAAATGAAAATCGAAACAAAGAAAAGAACATTAGAAAGTGACTATGGTTTACCCATGTCACAGCAATTAGAAATGGAGGTAGCCACCGTGTGTAATCTAAGTGATATTGTTGAAGATCGCGGTAAAGAGCAAGGCAGATTGGAAACTATATATGATCTAGTCCAATCAGGATTTTTAACTCTTGAACAGGGTGCTGAAAAACTTGATATATCAGTTGAAAAGCTTAAAGCCGACATGGAAGCTGCAAACTTCCATGTAAATTAAAAATAAACACCATGCCACCACTGGAGCTGTCTTATCCTTAAGATAAGGCAGCTCTTTTATTATAAAAAAGATGGCTGTATTTCTACAACCATCTTCTCTGTCATATCCCTATTTTAATCTTGTATAGAAATTCCCTGGTACTTCATTGTATCTACAACTCTTGTGCATACCTTAACTTTTTTTTCTGGAAAATCTCTCTCAGCTTCTTTAGCTATTCTCAAGGCAGTACCCTTATACACATACTGCTTTGTAGAGAGTCCTCTGCCTACCAATTTCCCATTCGAATAAGTTTCTGTTAATATACTGTACATAAATATCTCCAATCTAGTATGTCGCTATGCCGACATACTTTAAAATATGTCTGCATAGGACAACCTCTTGGGATTTTAAATCTTGATACTAGATACCATATTGTTGATAATGCTGCTCAATCTGCTCTTCATTATCGAATGTCTTACATTTGAAAGGACCTTTGTGCACGATGCAGTCATCGAGACCTTTTCCGTATTGTTCATCCCAATACAAAATCGCTGGCTTAATGCCTTCCTTAAGAATTCTCTTAGCCAGACCTTTTTCACATCCCATTACCATCGTATTTTTATACTTATCTGCATCGTATGCAATGGCAAATACTTCAACACCTTCCTTTTTTAAATGTTCAAGGATGTTCTTACCCTCACGCGTGTCAAACAGCTTATTATAAGAGTTAACTCCGGGGATAATAACAATTGGTGCTCTCAGAGTGTAATTACCGAGATAACCTTTTTTCTCACCTTCTGTGAGAATACACATGAATTTATTGTCTTCATCTCTCTCAACGAGCCCGACTATGTTGTAACCTTCCGTTCCGTTTTCAAAACGGTTTGTATATGTGCCATCATCATAGTTATCTACCTGATCGAATGAAGACAATCCGCGGTACTTTCCGCTGCAACGGAATTTCTTGTCTTTTTCAGTGACGAGAGTACCATCGAACTCCTCACGTTTAACTCCGCTCCAAGATACAAAACGCTTCTTGTTATCCTCAGCGACGAAGTAAAGACCTTTTTCATTGTCATATTCATACTGCTTCTCAACATCCAAGAAGTTCATACGCACGCGGATACGTACTATCTGTCCCTTGTCGTTATACAACGGAAAGCCTACGCCACTTCGCGTATGGATGTCCCAGTACTTCTCTCCTGTTTTCTTGTCAGTTCTAATGTAAAAGCCCGGCACTCCTACCGGCTCACCTAGCTTTTCAATAATCTGACAAACTGCGGCAGCTCTCTTTAACGACGTATCCTCAGGAAGATATCTGCAGTTTTTGTGCCAGTTTCTTCTCCAATCCTCGACCGGAAAAGAGCACAGCATAGAATTTCTCACTAACTTTACTGGCCATCCTTCTTTTAACAGGTACTCTTCACCCTGCTTATTAATCGGATACAGCTTAATGAGTTCTCTGTAGAATCTGTCGAGTGTCGCATCATCAGCAATCTCATTAATTCCAACCGGAACCAGATCCTTTTTTACTGCATTAGGACCCATGATGGTGCTATAATCTGCACCTTTCTGCCAGACTTTATGACCGGCATCTCTTGCAGCCTTAACGTCTGATGCTTCCCTATAGATTCCACTTGTTCCATCTCTTGTTTCAGACAGAAAAAGATAAAATCCACCATCAACCTTACTTGGTGTATCGCCGCCAGGATTAATTACCCTAGCGTCTCTGAAACGTCTGCAGATATACACCTCGCCAAATCCGTCATCTGCCGGAATATGACAACAGTAATCCCCTGTCCCGCATATTGGACACGGGTTTCTCTTAGATACTTCAATGTATCCATTGGCCATAGCTTTAACTCCTTTCTTAAAATTTGCTTTGATTTTTGTTGACATAAAAAAAAGGCTTCCGAACTGGAAACCCCACATTTCGAAGCTATTTGCTTCGCTAATATTACATAATATAAATATCAGCTGTTTTACGTTATTAAAACGAAAAACCACCCATAATGGGGCATCTGCTTTGCAGAACACGAATGATAAAAAATATTATGGTTTAATTATATCTTATTTTGAAATTATGTCAAGCAAAGAACCCATAATGTTTATTCTAAAAAATTTTTTTTAAAAATTGTAAAAAGGCTTTTTTTGATATAAGTTCTTTTTCAAAACCCATATAATCTCTTTATCGTTACTATTACATAACGAAATTCACATAAGGAGGTGAAAGTATATGTTAGAATTTTATTTAAAAATTCTATTTATTTTCTGCTATAGTATAGCTGATGTATTTACATACTTTATGAGAAAATTAATAGATGAAAGCTTTAAATAATAAATTCCCCGTGAGATAATATCTCATGGGGAATTTATTATTTTCTTATATGATATTAATGAGAAATACTATTAAATACGCAATACCTAATGATATCTGCAAAGCTATACTCGCCTTACTTATTATTTTTAATACTTTTTCTATAACGAATTCTTTATACAAATCAGAATCAATAGTTTTATCTTTAAGATACCAGTTAGCTACGACGTTTTTGAGAACTATATCATATTTTGAAAGAACCCACACTCCTCGATACACGCCATATACCCTATTTACCTTTTCATGATTTTTTAATTCTTCTTCTGATTTTTCGCAGCTGAATACACTATAATTTTCATTTGCATACTTATATACGCTATTCAGTTCTTTTTCATTATATTTTCTATATATTCTTTCAACCTGCTTATATCCAATCAAGTATATAACAGCCAGAATAATAGCAATAATGCAACAACAGACAACAATTATAGAATAGGTTCTTGTCACCATACTAAGATAATTTGCATATATTAAGCTATGCAAGGCAGCCTCACCTATAATCGGAATGAATACTACAAATAATGCATATAAAGCACACCCAATAATTACATTCAAGCAGAGCACTCTGCACACCTCTGATACAAAAAGCATACACCTTGCAGTATTTACGTGTTTCTTCTCAAATTGATTAATGTCTTGAATATTCTTACTCACTTCTCTGCATATCATTTATTATTTTTAATCTCCTCTATCACAGTCTGGAAAGAAAACTCCCTCTACGTTCCGAAATTTCCTTATGTATTTTGGTAATGTATAAGTTTTTCTTTCTTACTTATAGTTTACCATATATTTTAAGTTATTGCAAACATATGTTTGACAAGTTCTATATTGCAAGACTCAGTATATCAAAGTTTTCTTTCTTTGCGTCAGTAACATGTATAAGATTATCAAGAATCGGGCTGTTATTAACGGTCCAGTCACTTATATAAAAGACTGCCTGCGTATTTAATAATGGATATCCATTTTTTCCCTCTTCTGCCTCGCAAGCCATTACGTTATCTTCAGTATTAATAATAAAAACCGGAGAATAATTTTTAAAATCTTTTTTCATGCACTCTGTTATGTGACACAGAATTGAAAACAGCTCCTTACGCCAGCCGCTATTTCGTCTAGTACATATAGGAATTATCATCATATTATTAATGAATTCTCCCGATTCTTCTCTGCTCACTGCATACATGTAATGCTGCTTATATGTGTTATCACCGTTTTTAAATACATAATCTTTATACTGCTTCTCTACTTTCTCAGAATAATCTTTAACAATATTTACATTGAAATTATTAAGCTCTAACTTTTTAAAAATCTTAACCGGTGCCATATCCGCAATATCATCAAAGTTATTATCACTTGTCCTTATAAGTTTATTAACTCCCTCTGAAAAGCTGTTACGAATTCCTATTACAGATGCCTTTTTTGCTGCTCCTGAGAGTGTGTAAAAATAAACCGTATTGTTTACATAATCACCAACTGAATAAGAATAATGATATTTCAATACAACATTATTCTTCACCAGCTTTGCGAGATTTTTCTTACAATCTTCATCATCTCCCAGTGCAGTGTTAATAGAATTTCTTGTAGCTACGCCAAGCTCATACAGAATCCTGATTACTTTCAAATCTTTTTCACCGATAATTTTCTTTTTTAAAAGTTTGTAGTAACCTCCCTGCGTCAGCTCTTTATTCCGATTATCAAGTCTTAACTCAAGCCCCTTTCTAAAAACAAACGGAGACTCAACTTCCTTCTTTTTCGTCTTTCCATCAATCTCAACATGTTCGGCATGTTCAGCTTCCGTAATTTCTGTAGCATTTTCCATACCCTTACTCATGTTATTTTCATTGTCCTTACTTCTCATTATAACTCCTTGAAATCAAACATTATTTTATTAACTTATCAAAATTCACAGAATCAATGTCAAACTCAACCGAACTGTCCTGATCATTTTCATTGCTATCATCTGAATCATATTCTGACTCTGGATCACTAGTATCATCAGGCTGCATCTCCTCATAGTCACCAATCATAAAGTCCAGTCCTTCAAGAATAACCCCTTTTCCAATAACTTCATTCTTTCGTTCATTTTCCAGCTTCTTTTCTGTATTTACGGATATATCAGCTTTCTTCTCTGCCACAGTGTCCGGATTGGAATTTTTCTCTATATTATTTCTTATTCTCTCAATTCTGTCTCTTGTTGTTAATTCAGAGCTTATTACAACAGCTTCTTTGTTAACGTCAATTCCACTTACAATGCTATTCAATATGCTTTCATCTTTCATCTGATATCCTGAACTCATATTCACCATTGCAGCCATGTTAGTCTGTACCTTCCTTACGATTCCATCAGGATCAGGACTTAACACATCTCTTTTCTTGTGTATAGTCTCAGTTCCATCCGCACTCTCTTCATTGTAATATTTATTCCAGTCTACCTTGTAAGTTTTAATTCCTTTCTTCTGTTCATCAGTAAGAAAATCGAATCTGATAGGAAAAGCATCCTTTGTGTTGCCTTTTTCAATAGTTATCATTGTAGCTTCCTGAAATGCCTTGTCTCGCAGCTCCCTGCCAGTGAATACTTCCTCTTTTGCAACAGATGTTCTTGTCTGCTGTGTCTGCTGTGTTTCTTCTAACGAAAGTGCAGTTTCACTTATACTATTCTGAACTGTTACCGCAAAATCTTTACCGAACAGCTTCTCATAATACTCCATTTCCTCAGGACCAAGACCGCCGAAAACGATATGTGTTCTGGCATTATTAAGTACTACCTGTTTCATAAATTTTGTTGATTCAGATTTATCAAACTGTGACAATGACTGAATTGCAACTGCACAGCATACGCCATATTGTCTGTATAATGAGAACATTTTCTCCATAGAAGGATGAAGAATAACAGGAAACTCATCAACATAGAGCATATGAAAAGGTCTATGATTCTTAGGTCTTCTAAATACCGCTGTCTGAAACAGAAGAAGAAAGAAATCACCAAACGCCCTAGAATCGGAATCACCAAGGGACAGTTCGTAGTTAATAATGGTCACATAATTTTCTGAGAGTGCCTTATCAAGATCCATTGTTTTCTCTGCACACAGTACGTCTCCGATGAGAGGGTTTGCCAGAATGTCACTTATAATATTAACAAGTCCTCTGGCCTGTTCTCTCATCGTCTTAGCACCATCCCCAAGTAAATCTCTCTGTATCAGTTTAATCTTATTTTCATAATCTCTTCGTTCGTCAGGATGGCTTCTCATGTAATCTTCCATGACGGCTACATAATCTTTTGCCAGGTCAAAATCATTCATTACGTCAAGAAACTCCTGAGGGCAAGCCTGCTCCCTTCTATACTTGTCAGGATATTTCTCATGCAGAATCGGATACGCCTTCATGATGATTGTACTAAGACAGCTGGTAAGCTGCTTATTAAGTCCTGAGAAATATGTATCAACAGAACCACCGGCTTCATATATCATCTGCAGAACATCTGCAAATATTCGTGCCTTATTTACAAGCTCAATTCTTTTATCGAACTCTGACAGATCAGGATTTATGTAATATGGATTAAATCCTATGAATCCCTCCTTATGATTACCACTATCATCAAGAAGAGGGTCTACTCTGTACAGCTTTTTAATGCCTCTAGCCTTACATAAATCAAATACATCATCACCAAAACTTGCATTTGGTGCAACAACGGTGATACCGCACATTGGATACTTCTTCTCAATATCCATAAGTTCCTTCTTTGCGTTATCTGTCAGGGGTCTGAAATACTTCAAATCAAATTCAGCATCTCTTATATCCTTTGTAAGTACAATCTTTCCTGATTCTAACATATGCTGTACTGATTTTTTCAGCTTCCCTTCATTCTGTGTTCTCTTGTCCAAATCGTTAGCAATAGCTGTAGTAAATGCCATGCTTGTTTTACCTGCACCTGTAGGACCCATCACGAGCATATGGGTTTTTCTTGTGTTCTCAGATACATGGTAAGTCATACCGGTTCGTTTATCTTTAGCTGATACATAATCGTATGCCACCTTTCTTTCTTTTCTATCATCGATATTTCTATCAACCATGAAATCATCAATCATAGCAATCGTTTCTCGTGTAAATATTATATCAATGCTTGATTTTAGTACCATTAAAGCAACAATAACAGGTGGAATAAGAATACTCAGCCTTGCAAGATTTATTATCATATTTGCAGATATATCTGCAGAAACAGGTATTTTAAGAATTAATGGTACCGCAAACATGCAGCAACCAAGAAATAATATGTTTAAAATTACAGAACACATGGATACAACGCCAATCATTAAACCTGTCATACGAATAAGTCTGTAACTGAATCGTGCATATTTCTGTCTGGTTGAAAATACCCATGTAGCATAAGGAATTAACATGGCAAACATGTAATAAATAAACATATGAGGTACACACTTATAATTGACCTCTATTACTCCCCTGAAGAACATAACAATGTCTGCTACTATTCTTATGCATGTAAGAACATATATAGTAATGATTAATTTAGAGCCAAAATCTTCGGAGAATGCTTTTTTTAACCCTGAAAATATATTTGATGCTTTTCCCTTGTTATCACTTTCAGATGCTTCACTGGAGAAATCTTGTTCTTCCCTATTAAGAGCATCTGAATAATTTATATATTCTAGTTCCAGTCTATCGTTATTCTCATTTAACTCACTGGATTCATATTGAAAATTACTACCCATAACCTTACCTGATGCTTTCGTTTAATTTTTACATATAGTTTCAAACAAAAAGCATTTTAAGTCAATAGAAATAGAAAGAGTAATTTAATAAATATAATGTCCGATATATATAGATATATAACAGATAACAGTATTTAGTAAACAAAAAACCTCTGAGGCCAGAAGCTGTCTACATTCCTGCATATATTGCAACGTTAATAATATAATATATTTTTTTGAAAAATATATTAATTAAGTCGTTATTGATGTAAATTAAGTTTATTTTATCACAAAAAGGTATAATAAATTCCAATTTTGAAATATAAAACATATCTAAAAAATAATTAAAATACTATTAGATGTGCATAAAAGTTATGGAATTAAAAGAATATTTTTGTGGGAAATTATAGTGAAATATAAATAGAATATAGATTATAGACATGATATAAATAGAAGATTTTGATTGCACGTTAAGAAGGCTGCTAAGAGCAGCCTAAAAAAATTATACAAGAATCCTATGCCTTATAATCGTGCGAATAATAGCGCCTGGTTCTTTTGCCTCTTTTTCGTTATGCGTCCATATGTATGTAACGTAAAAAGCACATAGTCCTATTTTTACAGTTTCAAAACCATATTCAAGCGCCATCTCTGACAAATCATCGAGTATGTCATCATTTAGATTCATGAATCTTATAAATCTAACATCTTCAATGCGTACTCCGTTTGGCTCGAATACTCTTTTAAAAAAGTCAACAGATTTTGAATCAAAATGAGAGTGGAAACCATATATTTTGTTGTCAAACTCCTTGGCAAAGTCTTTAAATTCTCTTTCAAACTGTGCTTTTAAACTATCACGAGATGAAGCAGATCTGTAAGCAGAATCAATATTTAAGTGTATTATATATTTTTTTTCTTTTCTTATAAAATCAAATTCCATCAGATTATTTGGACAATTTGACAGCTCAAAACGTATAACACACGGCTTGCAGTAACTTGGTAAATAACGCTGCACATCTTTCATGTTTATATAATTGCCGGAATAGTATCCTTTTTTATCCAATGATGAAAGATTCACAAGTTCTCGCAGCACCACACGCATGGTAAGGATATTCTTTATATTAATCAGTTTTTCAAATATTGGGAGCGTTATAGTATAATATCCCCTGCCCCCTTTGTCAGCATGTAAATACATTTTTTCGTATTCAAAAATGTCAACAAGAGCCATATGTGATGATTTTTTTTCAAAGTGTAAATATGTACCGGTTGATAAACGTTCTAATGACTGCCAGATAGATTTTTCGCAACAACCAAGTATGTTTGCCGCTTCAAGAGTATTAATCCAACAGTATCTTCCTTCAAAGATGTTCTGGAAATAAGTATATATAAGTAGCTTTAAAGAATACATTGGCAATGATGGCTTTGAGCCATATTTGTTCAATTCATTAACATATACAATATCTGACTTAGAATAATGAGGGCAGCTTTGACAGAGTCTTGTACCAAAATGTTTACATGCATTGCAAGTTGAATCTTTTGATACTTTGTAATTGTCAGCAACGCCAACTGCCTGATAAATGACATCTTTTCCAATATTGCAGCATTGTCTCATGTTCAAGTGCCCTCCTTTCGTTAATTTTAATACTAAAAATGTATTTTATATTTTCAAAAATTTGCAAAAAAACCTTGCATTTTTGAATTGACAAATCTTCATAAAATGTTAATATATAGATATCCCTATTAGGGTATAAAAAACCAGACCTACTTCATTTTCATTTTAAAAACGAACCAGGTTGAATTTTTTATTTTTCACGAATGTTGGTAGCATTCATGATATGTATCGAATCATTGTCAAAAATTTAGCGGCTTGGTAGGCCGCTTTTTTTGACCCTAGTTATTACATTAATTACAAAAGTTGGTAAGGCTTTTGCATTATTTGTAAGTCGTATGTAATAACTATTTAAAAGTATAAATGCCTTGCAAAATTAAGTCAACATTAATTTTGCAAGGCAAATTTGTTTTTTAAGTGGTGCGTATACGTTTATACTAGGGTGCGTATACATTTATACTAGGGTGCGTAT